>Ga0209434_1000152_pt1 | contig 37179 bp, 15 predicted proteins | sample ETNvirnome_2_300_FD_184068 | JGI IMG/M metagenome (GOLD analysis project Ga0209434, IMG submission 184068) | Marine viral communities from the Pacific Ocean - ETNP_2_300 (SPAdes) (version 2) | ecosystem: Environmental > Aquatic > Marine > Oceanic | place: Pacific Ocean | collected 2013-06-22 | reverse complement strand
CAAGAAGTGGGGCCGGCCGGGGAAAGATCTACCCAGTAACTGGGCTGAAATCCCGGGACCACCTGGCCATCCCAATTACCGCTCAGGCAAGATTGACACGTGGGAGCAAATCGAGGGATTGGTAAAGAAGTACAAGATTAAGAGGATTGTTAATTTGGCTGCGGATTCTCTTTGGAGACAAAAGGATACGCGTTCGATCGGTGGAGGCCCTTGTGGTCTCGCGGAGAAAGATCAGTGCGACGGCGGGGATTGTGATAGTTCCAACTTCGGATGCGTTAACGCCTGTGAGCGGATCTGGGCAGGTACGCTCGGTGTTGAATGGATTTTTGCTCCTATTGGCGGCCGCGGATCCACCGCGAAGCGCTTCTGGCCAGTAGTCGAAGAGGCACTCCTGAAGGGTGACACTTTGATCCACTGCGTCGCCGGCACTGATAGAACCGGCTCCTTTGCCGGGCGCTGGAAACGCACTGTTCAACAAGAGTTTGAAGACGACGATATGTTGTTGGAATACGTGAGATCAACTGGCAGCCGAAAAAAGGGGCAGGAGTGGGACAACTATAATACTAAGAAAAACGGCAAAGGTCTTAAAACATGGATGCTAGAAGGAAAATACGATGCTGCTAAAGCGGCGAAGATTAAGGGATCGTAGACGTCATAAATAACCAAAGAAACTATATAGAGATGAGAATTTGGAGGAGTAAATAAATGGGATTTGAACAAGCAAAAGCGCAATGCGACGGAGCACTTTGGCAAAATTTGGACTCTATGTCCGACGCCGAACGCGAGTACTATGATAGTTTAACACCGCAGCAAAAAGCAGAATTCATGGGCATGGGAGGCAACACCGGGAAGCCTCAGTTCGATGTTCCCAAGTTTAAATCGATGACCTATGAAAAAGTAATACAGAAAGGCAATTCTTTTATAACGTTGGGCTTAGACCGCCCCGGTTTTGAGAACAGTGGCACGGGTGGCCAGGGAGCTACCCATTGTGCTTCAATTGATATTGTTGCAGGACGCAAAGCTTGGTTTGCCCACCAAAGAGAAAAGAATGGAAGTGTCCCCGAAGTAGATAGCGATTTTACCATTGACGCAGCAAGAATTTATTTAAGCCAAAAGGCCGACATAGATAGCTATTTTAGGTTGCCAGCTGGTAAAGTAGGATCTACTTCTTATGATTCTCCACGCTCGGCGATTGCACTTAAGGCAGACATGATTCGTGTTGTTGCAAGGGAAAACATTAAGCTTGTTACACGCACTGACACGTACAATTCGCAAGGGGGGTGTTTGACAAATGCGACAAAACGTGGCTATGGCATCGATCTTATTGCAATGAAAGATACGGCATCGTTGCAGCCGATGTTGAAGGGAGAAAACACTAGACAGCTTCTATTAGAGATCTGCTCGCTTCTTTCGAAATTTATTTCTACCGTTACTACCTATACATCCCAAACGCGCCAATTCCACGAGAAGCTTATTTCGCACGACCATATGGGCGCGTTCTTTGGGAGTAAAGGAGCGCCCGATTTTCAGGGGTGTATTCCCAAAGGAATCAACACCATGGTCAATAATGTTACTAAGGTTGAGGTAGGAGCCCAATCGATGCAGGCAACAGCAATGGAGTTGGCTAAGACATATTTAGATCTCGCTGCTATTGAGACTATTGACGCCCAAGGACAGAGCAAACATATTTTAAGTCCCTATAATTCCAACAATTAAGATAATTATATAATAACATGGCTGCCAAAATATCAGATTATTTCATTGAAAGCGGCGCCGCGACTGAAAGTGGCTTTCGTACGAAAAAAAAGAATATCCCATTTTATGTCGACGACAAAGTTCGTTCAACTATAAAAGTTAAGTTAGTATACGATATATGGCCCGAAGAAGAAGACAAAAGTAACCGAATCCGGACCCAAGCCTTTAAGGCTAAACTCCCTCAGATTAGCAAGCTTGCTGCAAATCGTTTTATATTACATTATTACCCGGAACTTTATATCTATTATCGCACCCGGGCTAGAGGCAAGGAGGCTGTTTACCCAGAGGGCCAAGACGAAATATATAGCCGCGTACGCCAAGCGATTAAGTCGCACTTAACATCAATGTACTACAAGCCCGGTGATCACACTAAGGACGACAAACGTGTGGTTATTACTACTTTAAATGCGCTGTCTTATCCCCTCACTCGCCCTGATGTACAAATATTAAAACAAAGAATTACGTCTGCTCCGTCAGAGTTTACGGGCCTTTCGGCACGAGAGCCCAACACAAATGTTAGCATGTATCAAAAAATTAGCAGCCTTCGAGTACCGGAAGAGGGGCAAACTATCACTTTTGACACCACATCGCCTTTTGCGCTGCGCCAAGTATTGGAACTTCTTGGCTATTTACCCGACATGAGTACATCATTGGGCCTTTTTAATGACGACGAAGGCATCACTCCTACTAGCCAAACCACCACACTGTCTATCGGCTCCATGGTCCAAAGTAATAATTTGGTGAATGACGGTCTCTCAAGCTTTCAGCAACAAATAAACGGCTTTGAAGGCTCGCTTCCAATAAATTTAAATTTTGATGCATCTCAGCGAGGGATGATGCAGATTTTAAATGCTGTTGTATATGATGCCGTTGTTCAAGAACTTTTTGATGGGCCTCCACAGTACAGTGTAGCCTCGGCGGCCATGGGGTCGGCTCAATTTGTAGAGTTTGCAGATGCAGATTCTTTTAGTATTACTTTTGGTACTAAAGATGACAAAACCGCCATTTCACAAATGAGTTATCTGGTTAATAGTGTATCTCTCCAGCAACAAATTTTAAAAACGGGGTACATGACAAATATGCTATGGAATTCTCAGCTTCAGGATCCTTTAACTCTGGCGACACTCAAGAACTATAATAAACTCGTTGATCTCATGGCATCTATGGCTGCGGGCGGCCCCCCTGCTTCCTTTATGGACTTTTTAGATCCGGAGCAGGATGGATCGGTGAGAGCAGATTTTAACATGCCCGAGGAGTTCACTTGGGATGATATTCCGTCCCCCGTTGAAACACAGAATTTATTTTTGAAAGAAGCCGCCCGCATGGGCGTCATCGACCTAGGAGATGTTGAAAACCTTGAGAAGGGATGGTATGCAAAACTAAGCAAAGAAAAGCGCCAAGAATATAAGAGAGCAATTAGAGAAAATCCGGCAGTTTATAAAAAAGTAATGATGGCAACAAAAAAGAAGTCCATCGCGACCGCTGCGAACGTTGCCAAAGTTATTGCAGAAATGATGGAGGGTAATATACCTCCCCTGAAGGCCAATTCTCCGTTGGGTCAATTACTAAGACAGATCGGCATACAAGAATTGGTCCGCGAAGTTCTCCGGTGTATGACCCTAGGCACCGCCCCCGCATTTGCGTCCCTTACTCGAACGGTTGAAAGCACCATTAAGTCGGCAGGGCGAGAGCTTTATTCGCCCCCTCCGACACCGGGAGAAGGAGGCGCCCCGCCCGGCAGCGGTATAACGATGCCAGAAATAAAGATCTCCGATTATTTTAAGATTCCAACGCTAGATGGGGAGTTATGGCCCGGGCTAAAAAAGGCGTTGCTTGATGGTCTTATGGCTGGGGTGTTAGAAATTGTTAAGTCAATGGCGAAGCTTTTAGAGGAATTGTGCACTTGGAGGAATCCCCGCGGCCAAGATTTTGGAGCCAATGACCTAGCGAATATGGTAAATGACAATTTAAATAATCTCGGCAACGAGGCCCTTGGGAGCCCATCCGCATTTCCATCGATTTCCAATCCAGGAGGCTCGCCACTCGATCAAACCTTTGGTAAATACGGACTTACATTCAACGATGCAATGAATTACTTACGCGATCTCTCAGCTATTTTAAGCTCTATTGAAATTTGTTTTTTGTTTACAAACCTAGCGGAAGTGTCCTACGAAACCCTAGAAAAAATTCTGGAGTTTAATTTAGGTTATAGTGATATTAATGTTCGCAATAATTTGAATACCTTCTCGGCCATAACTGGCTTCTTTTCCGACTTATCTCGATTTGTGGATCTGACAGATTTTTGTAATGAAATAGCGAACGAGCTTTATCAAGCTAATATTGATAATGTTTGTTTGATTGAGGACGCCGCCCCAAGTCTTCTCAGAGATTTATTGGAAGATATGGCAGAAAATGGTCTTGGTTTGGATAATCCCCTCGCCGATCTTAATTTAGAATGCCCAGACCGAGAAAATTATATAGAAAATCCATTAATGACGGAAGAAATCCCTAGGTTGATGAATACGATTGTGAACGTCATAAAGATCGAGTTTAATAATTCTTTGACCGCGGCTCAACAAACGCTGAAGGAGTCGCGCATAAGAGATGATGCCGCGACGGATGAAATGGCCAGGACACTCGCCGCCGCCGGCATTGTTCAAACGGAGTCCGGTATTAGTGCTGTCGGGCAAGACATCATGTCTACTACCCAAGAGATATTTGGCAACCTAGAGGAGGTTTTAGAGAGGCTCGGAGACAGCTGTGATTTGGAGGCTCTTCTTGGTATTCCAGCTGATCAAATTGCTACAGTAATGCAGATTATTATACACATTATAAGTCAGTTATTTTCAAAACCCGAGTTTATAGACGCCATGGGAGACCTCGAGTCCGCCATCGATGCCGCGGCCCACAGAGGCGACGATCCTGCCGCCGGCCCCCCCGCGATGGGCTATGAGTTTCCCGAACGCTTTACACAAAAATTTGAAAGCTATTTGACGGGCTCTCCCACATTTAATCCCGTTGAATCTTTTGATTCTATAGAAATGGACATTGTAAGTTCTAATAATTTTTATTCTCGTACCCCGAGCCTTGCGTCACCTGGCGGTTCTTCTCATTACAGAGCCCCTACTTTATATTTTAATTTTCCAACCACGGTTACGGGTAGCTGGATTCCTGATCCCGACGGCCGTAATATAGGAACGACTAATATCCCAATGTTTATATATGACATTCCATCTACTAAAGTCGACCGGCTTCAGATTAAGTATCCTTCAAATTCTAGTGTGGAGACAAATGGGCGGTATATTGATATCCAACTTAATTCTGCGCTTGTTCCCGATAGCGCCGAAGCCCTGAGTTTTTCCGTTGATACGCCTCCTTCCAGTTATAATGAATCTTCTCGCGATACAAATCCTTATGCATCTCTGTTTACTGATAACCTTATCGGCAAAATAATATTAGATGGCCACAACGTTGCCTCTCCTACTTGGTCTGACTTGCATAAAAAAGTCGAAAGAGAGGTCGATACAGTATTATTCCCATCAGCATATGCAGGCTTGGTAGAAGCGTCTTTTAATTATATTCAGGCGAACGGCATTTTTACCACCGAAAAACTTGATTCTTTAAATTTCTTTCACGATAATACGCGGTGTTTGCCGGAAGAGATTGCTGATTTATTAGATTTAGGAAGCCCTGGTCCTCCTCCTTCCGGCATATTAGGTGATATTAATGAAGAAATGATAAATGCTATGTGTTATGACCCGAACCCGGCTGACAGCACAAATCCCAAAGGACTTAAAATTCGAGACGTTATTCGATATGCATTATTTTTGCTATTGATCCAAATACATATAGCCCAGTTTATTATTAAAAATATATTTGTTTTTGCAGCCTTTGAAATAGACGATATCATGGCGTCCCCTCTTGTTGAACAATTTATGGCCACCTCCATTAGAGATCAAGTTATAAAATTTGTACAGGGCCGCCCTGTCGTAGTAGAATATATGGTAGGTTATTTTAACAAGAAACTAAAAAGAGCCCCGGTTCAGGCCGCCGGAGGCTTGCTAGATATGGATGGAGAAGTCGTCACCCTCGACTACCGCGGCACCGGCGCACCTCTCGAGCATCGGGATTTCCCGGCCATCGTAGAATATATGGTAAGAGAAAGAATTTTTAAATCTAAGCGCCCCGTAGCCAATGCTGTGAGACGATCTTCCAATAAAGTCGAGCCTAAAAAATTCACTCGGGCCTTTGTAGATAATATCTTGACTGTGCAGCCAAGCTTCTTTGGGGGCCGCATTGCCGGGAATACGACTCCCTCGGCGCCACAGCGTAAGATATACGTAACTCACAACGATAATACGCTCGGCGCGTACGGGCCCTTAACTGGCACATCAGTACGACCTCTCTTAGATTCAGTTGCCGCCAAAATCGAAACCGATGAACAGGGCGCCGCCACATTAGAATATGGTAGATTGGTTTTGGAACGACAGGTGGTGTGGGATAATGTAGTTGCCCCTACTGGCCAGACAGTGCCCACCATATTAAGACGCACAACCGGAGCGGACTATGGTTTAGAACTTGATTTGTTTATGCAAATTTTATTTAATAATTCTCATACAATCGCCGATGTTAGCACAACCCCCGACCTTACTTTTGAAAATTTGCAAATGCGATATAATATTGTATATTATTTGCCCATTCAAGGCGCAGACGACGATGTAACTAATGGTTTATTTTATGACACTCTGCCTCTTCATAAAACAATTAGTCTGGCTATTAATGAGAATATTACTTTAAATAGAATAGTATTAGCTCGACTTGGGGCATCCCTGACTCTCGGTAACTCGGCTAGCACGGCTGAAGTAATTAGCCATCGTAGTCTGGTTCCCGGGGAGATTCCTCTTAGATATGAAATACGGGAGATCCCTATACTTCAGAAACAATTGGAGGCTTATGGTGAAACAGTTTTTAATAGTGAGTTATTACTGATTGCGGCAGACTCAGTGTTTTCTGACTATTTCGGAAAAACATTTAGTCGCGAAATGACCGTATTGATCCCCGTCCTATATAATTTCTACTTAACAAGTGGGTATTTTCCTAAGATGGATACCTTGTTTATGGGCGCTAAAGGTCGCTGCATACAAACTTTTATTGATACCGTATTAAATCAAGAGGACGTGATAGCTGAAATGGTTGCAACAGGGCCTCCTCTACCTACAGCGCCGCCAACACCCGGAGATCTGCTTCAAGAGCGCCAGAACCTCTCCGCGCTAGACTTTATTAATAAAATGTTGATCGAAACTCCTATTTCGATTCTTCGTGGTGTTTGTGAAATGCTTGATCCTCACGTCGGCATTTCTAAAATAATTAAAGATCTCAGCCGATTCGTGTTTATGATTCTGGCCCAAGGGATAGATACGGGCCTTAAGGCTCCTCCCGCCCGTGCGATTAAGGGGTTTAAGTCCGAAGACCAAGGGGGTCCAACCGACGCTGAGCTCGGGCCTATACCAAGAAGCGGCCTAAATCCAGGGTTGCAAGGGTCGGATGTGATGAATCTTTTATTTTGTGCCCTGGACGTAGCCATGCAAGGGGCTTCACAGGGCAATATATTGTGGGATGTTAACAATGGGCCACCGCCGCCGTCGGGCGGCTGGCCACAACCTATCGCGTTGGATTCGAAAGCGTTTACGACAATTTTGGGCCCGCTAGCGCCCCCGCCCCCTGGCAATTTTTTCGTCGATGAAAATGGCGCCACCGTAATGCAGAATACGGGAGAGTTATTATATAAATTGGGTCAATCTGATCCGCGAGACCCGCGCAATAATGTTCCCGACGCAATTAAAGACAATCTGTTCCCGCGCATCACGCTTGAAGGAGTTGATTTTACCGGAACATTCTTGGGCATCTTAATGATGCCTCCGGGCCCATTTGGACTTGTCTATCTCTTGTTCATGCTTCTGAAGAGCGCTCTTGATGAGCAGTTCCTTGGCGCGCCTGGAGACGAAGATGGAGCACCAATGTCTAATCTGTCTGAGGGCGTCCCCCTGAGTGATTGTGAACCTCCGACCGAGGAGGAGGCGAGAGCCGCTCGGATCGCCGCAGGCTCTGAGGAGCCCAGCACCGAGGAACTCGAAGCGGCCGCTGAGGCCGAGGAGGAATAAATATGAGAACAAAACGACAGAACGGATTAATTATATAAAGGAATTATTATAATGGCTTCAGGACTAGCACCAAAATTACCACTTACCGTAGGCAGCATCGATGGGCCATATCGTCTCATTCAAAGTCATGTTGAATTAGTTAGACAAAATTTTAAAATGTTGATGTTGACGAACCCCGGCGAACGTATGATGAATCCTGATTATGGAGTTGGATTAAAACACTATTTATTTGAATTGAACGATGGGTCGACCTATGCCGACATAAACCAAAAAATTGTAGAACAAACACGACAATATATGAGTTTTGTCCAGATTAATAAAATTGATTTTGGTACTCCTGAGAACAGCCCCGAACTCTTTCCTCATTCTTTATCAATCACTATAGAGTTTACAATTGTTCCTTTACAAAGAAGTACTACGCTTCGAATTGAATTTGATAACTAATTAATAACGGACTTTCTGATGCCCAAGAAACTACAAGCCATTAATTATACAAGTCGCGACTTCGATTCAATTCGAAGAGACTTAGAAAACTACGCTCGCCGGTATTATCCCAATACCTATCAAGATTTTAGTGAAGCATCTTTTGGTGCATTAATGCTGGATACAGTTGCATATGTGGGAGACATTCTCTCTTTTTATGTTGATTTTCAGGCAAATGAAAGCTTTTTAGATTCGGCGGTTCAATATGGTAATGTTGTTCGCCACGCGCGTCAGTTTGGCTTCCGCCTTCCGGCTAGCCCTGCTTCGTTTGGAATGTTGACGTTTTATATTCGGGTCCCAGCATCTGCGGTCGGGGGAGGCCCTGATTTACTATACGCTCCCACTTTAGAGGCCGGCTCGGTCTTTAATTCGGGCGGCGGAGGCGCTTATACTCTGATTCAGGATGTAAAGTTTGGTGTATCCACTAATCAAGTGGTTGCCGGTGAGGCAAACTCGAATACGGGTGAGGCCACTTCCTATATTATTCGCGCGCAGGGCCGCGCGGTTTCTGGCCAAGCAACTGTCCAAGAAGTTGGAATTGGTGGCTTTCAGCGATTTCTACAGGTTCCCCTCGCTAATTCGAATATTACAAATGTGATAAGCGTTGTCGATACTGAAGGCCACGAATATGTACAAGTTGATAATCTGTCTCAAAATGTTATTTACAAGGCCGTTCCAAACTCCGATTCGAACAGCTCTACGGTTCCTAATATATTGAAAGCTGTTCCGGTCGCCAGGCGCTTCGTCTTAGAACAGGATGGTGCAAACTCATATCTTCAGTTTGGCTATGGATCCGACTCCGAGTTGTTAAATAATTCGGTGCTGGATCCCACTACTTTGATGCTTGATTTGAACGGAAGAAATTATATAACAGATCTAGATTTTGATCCCACTAAACTTATTAGTACGGATAAGTTTGGTATTGCGCCGGCCAGTACAACGCTTCGCATTGTTTACAGATACAACACTTCGCGAGATGTAAATGCTGCTGTTGATACGATTATTACAGTTTCGGCACCGAAATTTAGATTTGATTCACAAGGAAGCTTAGTTGATGCAACACAGTCAAGTGTGGTTGCTTCATTGGAAGTAACTAATGATGAACCCTTTGTGGGGAATATTAATCTTCCTTCTGCAGTAGAAATAAAACAGCGAGTGAAGAGTTATTTTGCGACCCAAAATCGCGCCGTCACGGCTCAAGACTATCAGTCGGTTGTATATGGAATGCCTGCAAAGTTTGGAGCAATCCACCGCGCGCGTATTGTGCGCGATTTTGATGAATTTAAAAGAAATTTAAATTTGTATGTTATATCCACCAATACGAGTGGCCGATTGGCGACTGCGAATTCGACCTTAAAAAATAATGTAGCGAATTGGTTACAGCAATATAAAATGATTAATGATACGATTGATATTTTAGATGCAGAAATTGTTAACTTTGGAATACAATATCAGGTTACTATAGAGTCAAATGCAAATCGTTATACTGTTATTAATAGAGCCAGCAATAGGCTGTCTAAATTTTATAATACAAATCAATTTGATATAGGTGAGCCCCTTATGATTACGGATGTTTACCGTGAATTACTAAAAGTAAAGGGCGTCTTAGACGTCTATGATGTAGAAATTGTCGCCAAGCAGGGGGGCGTTTATTCAGAAAGCAATTATGATTTTAAATCTAGGACGTCCGCCGATGGTAGAATAGTTAACGCGGCCGAAACAACAATATTTGAACTTAAATTCCCTAATACTGATATTCAGGGATCAGTTAAATAATGTCAATTGCAAGATATACTGCTAGCGCAGATACCACGATTACTAATGCTTTTGAAGGCGGCCTTTCTACGCAGGGCACCGGCTCAAATATGGGATATGCCGACTCACTAGAAATCTTTTCTATTTATGCACAGGCTAGTGCTTCTGTGGGCTTGACTCAAGAACTTTCGCGCACTTTGATTCAGTTTCCTATATCCCAAATCTCCGCTGACCGGACTGCGGGAACATTGCCGGCTTCTGGAAGTGTTTCGTTCTATCTAAGAATGTTTAATGCAAAACATCCATTTACGTTGCCTCAAGGATTCAATTTGGTGGTGGCGCCTGTATCTCAATCTTGGACTGAGGGCACGGGCCTTGATATGGAAGAGTATCAAGATTTGGGGTATGCGAATTGGCTCTCGGCTAGTTCAACCGCGGCCTGGACTTCGATAGGAGGAGATTATCGTACCGGTTCTAATTACAATGTTTCATTTCCATTAGGCTATGAGGATCTCGAACTAAATATTAGTCATTTAGTAGAGGAGTGGGTCGCCGGAACTGATGCTGCCTTTGCCAATAACTATGGGGTGGGTGTTCACTTAACAGCCAGCCAGGAGGCTTATTTTTCTAGTTCTACTGCTCAAGATTCAACGGCCGCGCCATGGGCTATTAATAATACTGACGGCTCTACTCAGTCTTACTATACAAAAAAATTCTTTGCGCGCTCGACCGAATACTTCTTTAAACGTCCCTATATAGAGGCCCGCTGGGACTCCCGTGTTAGTGACAACAGAGAAGACTTCTTTTATTCTAGTTCGGTCGCTCCCGCCGCAGATAATTTAAATACTCTTTACCTATACAATTATGTTCGCGGGCGTCTGGTTAATATTCCTGCGGTCGGTACCAATGATATTTTGGTATCCTTTTATTCCAGCTCCGCTAGCGGCACCCCAACAGGGTCAAAACTTTTGTTAGCCGGCGGTGGCGGAGTGGCTGCCGATACTGATCTAAATGCTACGGGTAGCTATGTAAGTGCTGGCCTTTATTCGGTTTCCGTCCCTGTGACAGCCGCGGCCACTCCTCTTCTCGCCATTCATGATGTGTGGCACAGCGGCGCAGTTGAGTATTTTACTGGTTCCATCTACCCGGAACTCATTCCTACTTATGATTCTGCTCCCACTTTCACCAGAGTTACATCGTGTAAAAATCTTAAAAAATCATACATATCCAACGATAAACCTAGATTTAGATTTTTTGTCCGCAATAGGAACTGGAATCCTACTTTGTATACAATTTCAACAGCTAATAATCCTACGGATATTATTGTAAGCGCTTCATACGCGGTAGTCCGCGTTACCGATAATTATATGGCTATCCCGTATGGAACTGGCGCCAACTATAGTACTTTCTTATCATACGATAAAGGAGGAAATTATTTCGATTTGGATATGTCTCTATTAGAACCCGGATACATGTATAATATAAAATTGTCTTACTATAATGATAGTATAGGAGACTGGCAGGAGCAACCTCAATCGTTTAAATTTAGAGTTGAAGAATAATTAGGATATGAGTCATAAGGATTATTTTAGTAAAGCGACAACAATCCAAGCATTATCCAACAAGTCGGCCCAAGAAATAGCATCTGAGGTTGAGTCAGTTGGATATCAGACTGAGGATATTGTAAAAGAAGAGCGATTTATCCCACAAGTGGATTTTTCGTTTCCGCGTAACTTTGCCCGCTATGGTTCAGCCGCTGAATATTATGATCAATCATTAAAGCATATTTATGATGAGTATCCCTATGACGGCTCGCTCCAAGAAAGGCTCAAGTGGGAAAATGAGTCAACTTATTTAGATCTTCATATTTATGAGAATCAGTATCCACGCACGAACGGCTACATAAAATTTTCTGCTGATGGTTGGGGTACCTTAAATGGTTCTATAACAAATGGTTATGGACTCCCTACAACCCCAGAATACATTTATCTTGAGGGTGGTCCGCATGTCAATCCTAATGGGATGACTCCTTACGCTACTCACTTTACAGGTTCAAATTATTACGAGCCCGATCGTAATCGGGAAACCAACCTAAAGCTGGATCCAAGTGGGAGCGGCGTTTCAGTGGAATTCTGGTTAAAGAAGGAAGCTTTTGACCTCGCTAAAACCGAAAAAGAGGTTATTTTTGATCTTTGGAATGGGGAGACTTATGACAGCCCCCTATACGGGCGTTTTACTTTGTTGCTTAATGGTGCTTCGGCCCTTGGCGCCGACCCCTTCTTGGTCACACTTCAGTCGGGTAGTACTCAGTTTGTATCAGGTGCTTTTGAAGATTCTGTGGTGGGCTCGTCTTTTACAACCGCTTCGATCGCGGACGGCGATTGGCATCATTATGCTTTCACCTTTTTGTCTTCTTCGACTGGTATCACCTCCAATTTTTATGTCGATGGTACACTAAGTAACAAGGCTACGCTAAATACGCTAGGTTCTGTGGGCCTGAATGAAATTACGGGGGCGTTGCGAGCCAATATCGGCGCTCTTATAACTTCCCCATCCGCATCGTCAGCGGCAGCTTATGCAGGTAAGTTAACCGGTTCGTTAGACGAGCTTAGGTATTGGAAGAAGGAGCGTTCCGGCCGCGATATTGGAAGGTTCTGGTTCACACAAGTAGGTGGCGGCACAAACGATGATCCGGCGCCATTTGTTGATACCACTGAAGATGTTAATACATATTTGGGCGTTTACTATAAATTTAATGAAGGAATTACCGGATTCTCGGCTACAGATTCTGTTGTACTTGATTATTCCGGGCGGATTACTAATGGTACGTGGACAGGATATACCTCTAATTCTAGATCAACGGGGTCTGCAATTGTAGAATCAAGTGCTGCAATTAAAGAATTTAAAGATCCAATTATTTATTCTTTTCACCCTTTGGTGGAAGGCCTTGCTACAAGTTTGGAAACTTCTGGCTCTAGCTATGATGTTACGAACAACTCTTCGATTTATAATTCCATTCCTGCATGGATCACCGAGGAAGATGCCGAAGGCCAAAAGCAAGTTAAGTATCTGACACAGATTTTATCTAGCTATTTTGATACCCTACATCTTCAAATCCAGTCGATCTCCGGCCTCGGGAATATCACGTATCCCTCCGGAAGCCAAAAGGCGTTGCCGTTTGCTGAGCGCCTCCTCCCGTCGGTCGGGATGGTGGCCCCAGATTTATTTTTGGATGCAGATGTGTTGGAAAAGCTGGCGGATCGAAGTGAAGACCGCGTGTTTGAAAAATCTTTAAGCGAGATCAAAAATACTATCTACAAAAACATTTATAATAATCTGGTATACATCTATAAGACCAAGGGTACAGAAAAATCGTTCCGAAATTTAATTCGCTGTTTTGGTATTGACGACGAGCTTGTTAAGCTTAATATGTATGGAAATGGCATTCAATATGAGTTACGCAACAACCGTCGAATCGTCGAAGTCATCGAACGCCAGGTAGACTTTAATACAGAAGATGGCCATCACGCAACAGTATATCAATATCAAGATCCCACAGACACAACCAATACCACAGGATATATCCCTGCAAATTATAATTTGACAGGAGGCTATGCTCAAACGTTGGAAGCAGAAATTTTGTTTCCCAAAAAACTTGATCCCGCCTCAGAGTATTACATTGATACAAATGCCATAAGTAGCTCGTTATTTGGTGTTCATGGAGTACCTACTGCCTCTCCTGAATCTACTACCACGTGGCCAAGTCCTGATAATGTAAATTATCAAGTTTATGCTGTAAGAGATGAGATAACCTCGGACAATGTTCGTTTCGTTCTCACCGGCACCGACGATACCTTGGTTCCCGAGTTAGTTTCTGATTTGTATCAAGATACCTACAATAATACTCATTGGAATTTGGCAGTTCGGATTAAGCCAGAAAAATATCCACAGGCTTATCAGGTGGACGGTACTGACAATGGAGTCTATACAATTGAGCTCCATGGTATTCAAGTTGACGCCGGCGTCATTAGAAATGAGTTTACTCTTAGCGGCAGTATGATTTCTTCTAGTGTTTCGGCGGGGATTGTAACCGGCAGCAAGAGAGTCTTTGTGGGGGCACACCGCACCGATTTTACCGGAGATGTTCTCCAGTCATCGGATGTAAAGGTTAACGCGTGCCGATATTGGTTAGATTATTTAGATGATAAAACATTGCGTGGTCACATATATGATACTCAAAATTACGGCTCCCTTAACCCCCATCGGTATGCCTTCCCATTTGTGCCTTCGGCATCCTACGGTGAGATTCTTCAGGCAGATACACTTTTATTTAATTGGGAGTTCGCTCAAAATACTGGATCTGATTCGTCAGGGCTCTTTACGGTAGTTGATGAATATTCGGGTTCAGCGACACTTGCTTCAACCCGCTGGGCTTGGCTCGGTCCTATTTTAGAAAAACAATATAGTGGCCGCGGCCAATTCTTTACGACTTCTTCTACTACTCCGATCGACAAAGATTATGTGGTAACTTCTAAACTGCAGTTACCTGAAAATGTTCACTCTAGCGATATGGTTACAGTTTTGGGCGCTCAAGAACAAAACGTTTTCACGCGAGATTCTCGACCGATTAACTATTTCTTTGCTTTTGAAAAGAGCATGGCACAAGCAGTCTCGGCTGAAATGATTAATTATTTCGCCACGTTACAAGATATCAATAATCTTATTGGCGAGCCCGTTAACCGATATCGCCCGGAGTACAAGGGCTTAAGAGTCCTCCGCCAGCGCTTCTTTGAAAGGGTCAGCAATAGTGAAATTGATTTCGAGAAGTTCTACGAGTTTTATAAATGGTTTGATTCTTCGCTTACTTCAATGTTGCAGCAATTGGTGCCGGCATCTGCAGACTTTGCTGAGAGTGTTCGAACCATCATTGAAAGCCACGTACTCGAACGAAGTAAATACCAGAGCAAATTTCAAAACGTTAAGCAACAAGATCCTATTATTCAAGGTCCCGCCGTCGGCGTCACCCTGACTCTCGACAACGCCAGCCCCGAAGATGAACCTACGGGAACTGGGTTTTATCCTGCCAGTGCTACAAGCCGTCGCCAAGTTGGATCATCGCAGCCAATCGATTTCTTTCAATGGAAGTATATGCATGCCGCGACATCGACGGTAGCTCCCGATGATAAATCGCTACAGTTTGATGGTATCAATGATTACGTGAACGCACCCCAACTTGCTGGAGCCGGTAATAACGCAGCGGTGTGGGAAGCACTTGTTGGAGCTTATCTTCCCTATAGCATTTCGTTATGGATTAATCCGATCGCTATGGGAGATACAGACCCTATTATAGTAAATCTCGGCACTCGCGATCGAGTACTGAAGTTTGATGGATCTTCTTACCCTGCCTATGTTTCTTTTAACCAGACCTCCGCGCTCAGCAATAATACTAGAGTAAGTAGCGACACAATCGCTACTGGGGAATGGACTCACATTGTTGCTACATTCGAGGGCGCAATCAACGGCAAATCCCACATTTACATAAATGGAGAACTAAAGGACGGCGCCAGTACAGTTACAACTGCTCCCGAAACAATAGCTTCAGCCGGAACTACGGGCTTAACAATAGGCGGCTCTACCAACCAATTTAACACGAACGCTTATATGTGTGATGTTGCTGTATGGGATAAGGAGCTTGATCTAGGCGAGGTTGCTCAGGTTTATTCAGGGGGCACAAGGAAAGAATTAACTTCTTTAGGGCCTGTTAGTGACAATCTTCTTTCATGGTGGATGATGGGTTCTGATCCCGATGACACATATGATGGAACAATCTACGACCAGAAAGGCGGCCGAAATGGAACCCCCTATTTGTTTGACAGCAGCGATATTGTTTCTGTGTCTCCTCCTTTTGGATATCCCTATGCTCCTCCTCCATTAGATATAAATTCTGTGTGGTGGCAAGCCAGAGCCGAAAGGTATAATCTCCGGCTATCTCAATCCCTAGCTGGTACCAACACCAGCAAACAGCTTGTGCTTAATTCTAATAGGCAGTTTGATCGTCGTTCCCTTGTAAGTCCTTATAAGTTTGGTGGTAGTGGTCGATTTATCCTTGGTGGAGTAGGGTTTAATCAAAATAAGAATATTAATTTTGTTTATGAAGCAACCCGGCCTTTCGGTCCCGCGGCCGCGGCACCTACTAACGCCCCCGTGAATGTAATCGTAGGCTCCGGGTCGGAAGTCGAACAACTAATGAACACTGCCGATATATATCACCCCGCCTATAAGCAACGCCTGGGATTTGGGATGAATCCCAGCATTAATCGAAACAATGAGGGGACGTTAGCTCGTAATGGCAATTTGTTACTTCCATTCAGTATATATTCTTCATCGGTAACTACCGGATATAACTCTGAGGTAGTGGAAAATTATGCCACCGGAGTGATGATAACAAATCTTCATCACGATCTTGTACACAATGCAGACCTCCCTATGCAGGGGCCCTTTACTGAAGCATTTGTAGGCGGACGAGAATATCGACATACACCCCTTAATCAAAGTGGAAGTGGGCGCCCGTTGGACACTGCCTACTCGCGCGGCGAGGGATGGAAACTGGTTTTTTCAGGTGTTTCTTCGTCGGGGGGCGGAACATTTGCTTCGCCCTCTATGGCGGTTGTTCCTCCGAACTATGATGCCAATAGTACCTCGGGCAACGTGAATATCCCGATAGCAAATCGCTTCCGAAACGTCGGTGCTAAGCGCCCCGTGAACCTTCAAAATATTCTGATGACTACAGCTAGCGTGACGACAAGGTTATCTGGAATCATGGCTCATGCAGCGATTGGAAACTATCAAAAAAATTATCAAGTTGTTTCAAGCGGCGGCAGAAGGAAGAATGATCCCTTCTTTAAGGAACAGATATTTGACTTTGCCTTATATCCGGAAACACTCGCAACGCGCGGCAGATTTCCATTAATGCCCGGGGACGCGTTGGGACCCGCGCCATATTATCAGACTTCCTCCCTCTACGTCGAGCAGACCGAGGGCAAGCCGTCCGGCGCTCTTTATTTTCCAGTGTATCATGCAGACTTTATAACAGCTCTAGAGGAGACTCAAACATGGGCCGCGTGGGTCAAGCTGGGCAACGCCGCGGCCGCATTCCCAGACAAGGGCCCCATTGGCCGCCCAAATGGCAATACTGCGGCTACTTGGTTTTATTTTGGAGACTCGGGATATAAGCGCGCCTGTTTTAGGTTCGATGGAGATATAGAATTTGGTCAGAAGTTTACAGGGAATGAGGCATGCTGGCGCTCGATTGGTTCAAATATTCCATCGGATATCTGGACTCACGTAGCCATCACCTATGATGATAGTAGCACTAGTAATGCTCCCACTTTCTACGTAAACGGTATTAGCCAGTCTATGACTCTTATACAGACGCCTATAGGTGCGGCAGAAACCATGGCCGCCTATAGTGGCCAAGGAAACCCGCTTGCGGCTATTGGTTTTAACATTGCGTACGACGAGAACCCAGCTAATTTTTCTTATTCAGGTTATCAGGGATTTGGTGGATGTTATATGTCAGACTTTGCTTTCTGGAAGAATGAGCTTAGCGATGCCCAAATATATACTCTCTATGATTTTTCTGGTAGCTATCGACCTGGCCCATGGGACCTTAATGAGTTAGACCTATCGGGGAGTGCTAACCAGATGAATGCGTGGTATTCCTTTGGGCGAACTCCATATGCCGCCAGTGGCTCGGATCATGTCGGCACCTTTGACACATCAACGCAACGTATTTATAATCGATCGCAGTACTCGCTCGACGCGGCCACCTCGTTCCCCCTTCTCCCCAACACAGACGTCGTGGGCGATGGGGCCTGGTCCGTCGCAGATATCTCCCCGGCTACCGAGTTAACTGCATCCGGCGGCGGAGTGGATTTTGATGGTCTCCCGTGGGATTCGCAACCGGGAGGCACACCGAATTCAGGAGGTGTTCTTAATTACAGCATTCCGGCACGAACCGGATCGACTTCAAACGACACCATTATTGTTAATCGCTTCGCTGGGTGTGGTTATGAGGTTATGTCACTCGGGTACATGGACCCCGCACATGAAGAAATGTCGGTTTATAATGCTCTTCCTTATCGAAACTTATCAATAATCGATTATGGATTATCGGGATCAGCCTCAATTGACCCCTCAATTACCGGAACGATTCGAGTTGAAGATCAACTGGGTAAGAACCGCGGTCTCGACCAGCGCTTCACTCTCCATTGTGGTCCTTTTGGATCGGATGCTGCCTATGGATCGGTACCAGAATTAACGTATGTTACGACGCCCTCTTATCATAAGGTAAATCGAAATGCAAGGACTGTAAGAAAAGAGATTGATAACTATGTTGGTATGTTCGCAGCAAATGATGGCACACTTTCGTATGTTCAATCCGATGATACCGATTATTGGAATCTCTTGTTCGGCGGCGACGGCGCCGGTGCGCAGCCTTTTACAGTAGCGTGTTGGATAAAACCTCATTCGCTCGCCCCGGCAAGCACCGAGTATATATGGCAGATTGGCGATGCCGGCGCCGGAACCGGAAGAGCGCTCCGGTTCCAGTCCGGCGATCTTGTTACTCTGGTCGGCCTCACGACGTGGAAACGAGAAGCAACTAATCTTCTAACAGTTGGTGTTTGGAGCCATGTGGTGGTGACTTACGCCGGCGGCGCCGGGCTGACCGACGCGGACTCCCCCATCATTTATGTTAATGGTGTTTCTGGTAGCGGCACAATCAATTCAGGTGGCGATGTCCTCGACTGTGCGGCCCTTGGCTTCAACATCGGTGGCGTCCAGTCACACCTCGCGTATGACGGGGCCATGGCTGAGCTGGCCGTGTGGAATACGGCACTAGATGCAGCTTCTGTCACAGCTCTCTATAATACTGGAGATATATATGATGTTTCGTCCCTGTCTCCCACGAATTTGAGGGCATGGTATCGGTTTAACCCTGAATTAGGAAGCGGAATGATCGACCAAAGGTTGCTCCCAAATATCCCCCCCGCCCAGCATACTGATTTACCTATCACACAAAATATAACTTTCGAAATTGATGAGACAACATACAATAGTGGTAGCTATTATCTGGATGATCATGTTATTGGGGGTTTGACCACATATAAAACCAAAATATTTAACAATTGGTATGTGCAGGATGCCATTCCACGATCAACTCAACAATATTCTTGGGTGACGTCTTCGTTGAGAGATGGCTATGCCATATATGATCTCCAGAGGCCAAGTGCTCTCAGCGCGGCTGTTCTTAGTGAGTTAAGTACCGGCAGTACTGATCCCTATTTTGGGAACCTCAATTATGCCGGCCTATTAACGAACGTGAGAGATCATGTTTCCTCCTCTACTCATACTCTTGGAGAATTTGGGGCCATTAGACGCTCTCATTGGGGCTCCCTTAGCGGCCGCGGCGGAAACCCGGCTGCTGATAATAGAGGCAATTGGTTCAGTATAGGAACTCCAGATTGTTGGAACTCTCTTATCGGCGGCGCCGGCAGCGCTGCGAAACCATATACTTTATCGGCATGGATTTATCTGCAAGATACCGACCCCGGTGACCTCGACCCCGGTGGGCCCCCCATCGGACCATCATCTCCTATATTTACTTTTGGTGCTGAGCACCGCTCATTCGGCCTTCACGCGCTGGTATCCGGCGATATGAAGGGACGCCCCCAGGTAGTAATATCGGGCTCCACCACTACCTTAAACTGTCGCTCGAGTGCCCAGTATATAGAACTCCAAAAATGGCATCATATAGCAATGACCTTTGCCGGCGGCAACGGTGGTGGCGTTAACGCAATGACCTCCGGCTTAGTGAAAGTCTATGTAGATGGAAATAGAATTCCCGGGTCTGATTGGACTGCAGACGACATTACGGGGGGATCTTTGATCCTCAATGGCACTGTTAATATAACAGCCTCCTGTGGTACTGGCGGCGGCCTAGGCCTTGCGGGCCTCGGGGTGGGTACCCAAGCCGGCGAAGGGTCCTGCGCCATCGTGGGCATCGCGTCCCCGATGCACACTTTCGACCCATATAACGTTGTGACCGCCCAGACGCCGTCGTTTACGGGCGAAATAACGGATGTAGGTATATGGAACACGGAGTTCACTGGGGAACAAATCACGACTATATCTAATATGGGGATGTCCAATGCCCTGGCGCCAGCAAATCAGGTAGCCTGGTATCGATTTGATCCATTCTATGGAGATGTCCGACCGGGATTAGGCACCGTGAATGTTATGAATCATTTCACAAGCTCTCATCTTTATTCCTCGTCTGCCCCCGCAAGCGGTAGTACCATGGGTACCCTTATAACAGTCCCACTCGCGGCGACGCACGGAGCAACTCTCTCATGGAAGTCAGGATCCGGACTGCCCCCTGCGATTTTTGTATCCGAAGATTATGATAAGAGAGGATCATTGTCGGCTCTGCTTAATAGCCGGAATGGGCCTTATGGATATCCTACATGGAAACAGATTCGTACCGGCGAGCATCCCGTGGCTCGTCAGCTAAGAAAAGAGAACATCATCAGCGCTCTCGTGCCGCCCCCCGCAATCGAGGGGAATAATGGTTTGGTAAATGGTCTTAGCGCCAATGAATTTGTAGATTATATAGAGCAACCTCTTGCTTCAAATGCAAAAGCCGTTTCTTTTACTTTCGAAGATAATAATCCAATTCCAGACGATACCAATAATATGTCTCTCCATGTAAGCTATCAGAATAATTTGGATTATTTCTCACATAATGGCCTCAATCAAAAATTAAACCTTCATGATCGCGCGCCTGTTGATGAAGGAACGGCGTTTACCTCGTTGGCAGATTTTACCATAAGTGGAACTCTCAGCGCGCTCATCAAGTGTGGTCAACGAGTTTATCCCAGCAATCAAAATGTTTACCAAACTTCAACACGTACAAGACCCAATTATGATATTTCTAATATATGGAATGATGTAAAATACTACAGGGCGCTAGCACCTTTTAATAATTCGCAGGGTGTTCAGATTGGGCTCCCTTCGGCCGGTGGAACGCTGTCCCCCTCGGGTGCCGCTAGCGTGTGGCCACTCGATATGGTTAGCAAAAACGATGGAGAGGGGTATTCAGCCATCCCGATAACGTGTTCAGGAGGTGGAAGATATTATACTGATGCTGTCACTAGTGGACCCAATATTTCCGGTTCCGGAGAGTTGCAAAATCTATATTGTAGATTTAGCTCAAGTATAGATCCAACGCAGGTAAGTCCCGATAGTTTAGCGCCAGCTGCAGCCTATGTGATGCCGATCCTTGCTGGCCGCTCAAAGAACAATGGGAACGTTTATAACAAGTCTACCGGCTACACCGAGGACTGGCCCAATCCCAGGCCGGGTTCCTTCGACGTCCTAATTGGCCACCACAGCTGGAGCGCGGGTGAAATGTCTGGTTTAAGCCCCTATAAACCCTATGAAGATTATGCCGAAATGATTCGGCTGGTGGGTAAGGATATGACAATTATCCCGGAGTTTAGGATTAGCGAACATATAGATTCATATATTAATGATCATGGCGGCGATTTCTTGGCGCCCTTAAATAATATCTTCACTCTAACCGGCGCCGCATACCCGGATAGTTCAACCGCGGATTTTTATAAGACATATTCAACCGCGGATTTTATGAAATATTTTAAAGTGGTGGACGATGCGCTGGTAGATCGGGCAAATGCTGTTGGGGATATTATTAGAAGGCACTCTATTGAATTATCGTGTGATGCTATCTTGCAGTTTTTGCCGTATAAAGGATTTTATCCAGCGGAAAGAACGGTTGAATTGGCTGCGCTCTTAAGTCAATCTTTGGGTCCCATAAATCTTACGGGCAGCAACAACAAGATTGGGGATACAACTGCAGCGGCCTATCCCAATCTTGCTCGTCGCATACTTCTTGAACCCTTAGTAGCACCGGGAATATTATTCAATACGATTAAAACAGGGGTTGCCTGTAGTAGCTTATTGTTGATGTCTGATACTTCGGGCGCAAACTTCCAGGGCGAACCCGGATCGGTAGAGGTCTCAGCATCCGGGCACTCGGACTTCGCCGGCGGCACGTACGGCACTCTACTGCTTACAGAGTTAAATTTAGATGGCACTTGGTCGTTTATCAATCGCTCCACCAGTAACTACGGCGGCGTCGAAGCTCTTCGAATTTTGGGCAAAGAGGCTACAGGATCCCAGGGCGAGGCCTGGACGCCCACTTCAATGTATGGTGTGCCTTTACCATTTGAGGCCATCCGAGATCCGGAAGCGTATCTATCCACCACCGCACTTGGAAGCAGCTCCTATATATATGATACTGGTGTTTATAGTGCTAGCATGAATCACGATGGGAGTCCGACTTACCTTCAGTATTTGGGCCCTGCCACAAGTCCACTCTATAAATTAGCAATTGACAACTTTTTATGTGAGACAGTTAGTTTTTTCCAAACACCATTAAAATCTTATGTTTCAAAGCCGGAAGCAGATTTTGCAGCTGTTACAAAAAATCATTATTACGGCCTACAAGTTGAACTGGTGGAACCCGTTGGCCAAGATTTTAACCTGCAGGCCGTCGCCTCTTCGCTCGGTTCCGGCATCATTAGCGGCTCGTTTGGAATGTATAGTAGAGCATCTGCTTTTGGTCCGATGGTTGTGCAGACTGGAAGTTTCACCAGCGCGACGAGGGGCAAGTTTAGATGGGACGGAGCTTGCTATGATCCTTGGCTTCCGCCGCATTGGTACGGCTCTGCAGTTGCAAATATAATATTTAAAGCCCCTTGGACGGGACAAGTTAAGCTTGACGATATACTAGGAAATGCAGTTATCGAGTTTCATAAAAAAGATATGAAAGATCGTTGGGGATTCGACTCTATTGATCTTATGCCCCCCGATGCGGAGGCACCGGGGTATGAACCAGGTACTCATGTCACTCAGCCCCAGATTACATCGAGCATCAACATACTTGATAAACTATTGATAGTACCGCCGGATACAAATACCCAACAAGCTCGTTGGTTGATACAGCCAAAATTTGAAACTCCCATTTTGAATTTTTACGGCGTCCCAGCTGCCGATCCACTCGTCGGCGCTCGAAAGAACCCTATCAACCACACGTACGCCGGCTACCCCGGCGTCGACGAACTCCGGGTAAGAGGAATGTGGCACCAATATGGTAACAAACTTTCCGGAAGCGAGGGAGTGTTTCTAAATGTTAAAGATCTCCCTTTGACCTTTGACTCTACAAATTATGGCACAATTCAGCTTAAGTCGCTCAATGATGTGGTAGGATTTCAAACTGATCAGAAACGTCTTGGTGACTTTGCTAATTCCAAGAGACTTGAAGAAGCGATTGTGTGTGTTCCATTCCTTACTGTAGATAACGATAGAAGGTTCTTTGACATCGACTCTAATTCTCATGAGTATGTAACTCAGTTGGCTTTGCTAAATAAATACATCTTTCCCCCTACTTTTGATTTTCTTCAAAATGAATCTGTGCTCCCCGTTGCATTTTACGCTTTTGAATTTGCGTTAGATCTAAATCAAGATGATTTAATAAATATTTGGCAAAATCTACCACCTACATCCAACGGCCCGGAGAACCAATTCAAAAAAGCTTCAGTAGAGATTAAAATTCGAGCATTAGTAGATAATCTTTTGGATAATGAAGAAGACTTACAGTGGCTTGTGTTTAAGGTGAAGCGCCGAGCAGAGGGCGATTATAATATCTTTACTAAAAAGGATTTAGTCGACGGATTGCCCATCGTTTCCCCCGCCATAGACTCTCTATATACATATAATTGGCCTTATGATTATTTCTCTTTGGTTGAGCTAATTAAGATTGGAGAAGATGTGGTGTATGCTACCGAAGATATTATTCCTGAAGGAGACGATACGATACCCGTAGTACCTGATTTAAGAGAGTTTATTCCAGCCCCCGAGGAGGTACCGGCCGCGGCCTTACCCACGGCGAATGCCTATATCGTTATGAGTTCGGGATCAATATGATTCAATCGCGACGCAGAAGAACGGTACGAACTACCAGGAAGAAATAAGTTATGGCCGAGTTTTTTAATAAAAAGGAAGAATTTTTGGAGGTGCAACTCACAGAGTATGGTAAATATCTACTTTCGATGGGGCGCCTTAAGCCCAAATATTATTCTTTTTACGATGAAGAAATTCTCTATAACGCCAAATATATTCAGACTGGCAGTACAGCGAACTTTATAGAAGAAGAACAGAATACAATTGATCGTCGTATACGTTATGAAACTCCCAACCTAAAAGTCATTCCTATACGAACCGGAGCCGAAACCAGAGTTGCGAGATTTATGGCCCAAGTTGAAGGCGCCCTCGGCGGAAATGATCCCGCCGATAAAGTGGAAGCTTTTCAGGTTCCAGCTTTTGTTGAAAGCGTTAATTTATCTTCCTATCCATTAGGAACTTCTGCCTTAAATTCGACGAAGACGGCCGCATGGCAAGTAAGCGTATTGGGAGAAAATACAGCACGCCTCGATGTACCAGTGCAAGAATACATGATTGTTAATCCTTCAAGCAGCTTTGCAGATATTAATAATGGCGTGATCGTAAATATACCCCAGCTGAACTTTGATGTTAATTATCAAACTTATTTTCAACAAGGAGCTTTTTCGACCGATGCAATAAGTGGATATTTGGCCAGTGGTGATGGCAATATCTATCTGTCATTAAATAAAAAATATCTTATGCTGGAAATAATAGAAGAAAATACAGATTTTGTAAAACATAATTATGAAATTGAAGTATTTTATGTGGCACATACCCCGGCGACTAGTACAGAGACAGAGAATACCACCTTACAGGCTATGGCTGTGGTATCTGATACAGAAGTTGGTGCCGGGAATGCGTTACCAACCTTCCGTCCTCTCGGTAATCCAGAAACAAATGTCGGAGACGTTCAATATTATTTTAATTTATATTTGGATGATGAAATACCATCCAATATTTTGAATGAAGTTGGCCTTTCGTCGAGAGAAATAGCTTCAAATACCACCCGCTTGAAATTTAGTCGAGATCTCTATACCGTTCTAGATGATGAGGAGGCCTGTTGATGGAAATAGCACCCGGAAGTTTCAGCAGTCCCTTGTACCTCCCAACAGCACATGTTGAAAAAATAAAAATACTTCCAACAAATTTCACCACGAGGCAGCAAGAGTTTGAGATAACCCTGTCGGTGTGCAGTTATAAAGGGCCCAAAGTTTTAACTTCAGTTCCCTATATGATTTTTATTGGATTTTGTAAATCTTCGCGGTTCATTGAAAGTATCCAGAAAAAACGTATATTGGCTAAAGATTTAATTCGAAATCCCAAAAAAAAGCGAAAACACATAGACAAAGTCTATTTGCCCCCCGATAGGACTAGCCGCGGAATTCGTAAAATTAAACTCAGCGGTACCGCAGTTGCTTATAAAAAAGAAATTACTTTTAGACACTCTATACCCCTTAGTAAGCTACGAGATCTTTATATGTATGTCACCACTTATGCCACAGATCCCAACTCACTTAATAAGTCGGGAACAGGCAGAAAACTTAAAGCCATAAAGATGTCCAATCCAGTTGTTGAAGCAATTTTATACCGCAAGCGCTCGTCGTTGACTAATCTCGTTTTTACTTTAACAGAAGATTTGGGTAAGACGGGAACTGCTGGTCAAATATGGGCCGGCCCCGTTCAGCACACTCCCGGAGGAGGATATAGGGCGATGCCCACCTCTTTCACGTCGCCGGCAACTCCTCTGCTAGCGACTAAGATATCAAATCAAAAAATACAAGATTTAAGGTTTTTAAACGCGGTTAACAGACTGCCTTTTAACAGTGCGCTTAATAAAGGCGCGCGCCTTTCACGGAGACAAACCAAAAACCTCGCCACTGCGCGCAAGGTGATGAAGCCTCCCGGTATGGTTTCAGATTGTCAATATTCAAGGACAAATAGTAATGTATTAAAGTTGTTTTTTTCAATCGATTTCGCGCGCTTAGTTAAACGTAATACTAAATTTGGCCGCCTTATTCAAAATCCTAATGCCTTGGCTGAAAGTTTTCAAATAGAAGATATACGCATCTACAGAACACGCGTAACACCAGAGAATATGACTCCAACTGGCCTCACAGCAGGCAAAATTCGTATACGAGGTTCCTCAGCAAAGCTTCCCGACTCAGAGGAAAAACTTATTGCAACTCTTAAAAAGGGGGGAGTTAAGCCAATTTCCTTTAGTGGCTTGAATGGCGGAATTCTGGGCGTCGTGGCGACTGATGAAGATATAGCAAAGTTTGATGTTGGGTCTTACGAATATTCAGCCATCATTGATATGGTTGATATGTCGCAGGCTGCCGTAGATCATGTATCAAATTTACTTAATCGAAGATTAACCCGTTATAATAGATTTTTATCGGCCTCCACAAGAGCTGGTAAGCCGGGTCTTAATACGCGATCATACCTTAAAAACAATAGGTCTAGGATTAAAGGGCGCCAGAAGGAATGGAAAAAGCTTATTGGGGCTTATGTAGCCGCTGTCGAGTTTATGTTTGGGAGTGGTGTATTTGGCCCTTCGGGTCGCGATATGTGGACTAAAAATTTAATTGCTATGACTAACCCAGCTAATGGGGACATCGTGACCATGAAACAAGTGGGTGAGATAGTAGAAAAATTCGTTGCTAATTTGAGGCAAGTTACGGTGGCCTCAACGACACCTACTAGTGCTAATAAATTTAATATTCGCTCTAAAGTTAATTCGCAAAACTCTACCAGGAGAAAGGTGGCTTTAAAACATACGTTTAAATCAAATTATGATCAAAAGGGATCTTCAAAAGATGGAACCGATTATTTAGACAGTTCAAAAGTTATTAATAATGGGAAAAATCTAACTAATATCGACTTTAAACAGTATTCCCTTCGAATGCAAGAAGAATTTGTTAAATATAAAGTTCCACGACCAAACACACCGGGAATAAATAAATTTGGCTTTATAAGTCCCAAAAGGCTTTCTAGTCGAGGAAGCAGTGTAGATACAAGTTTGCTGATGCTGCCTCAATCTGATGGCAACGGCTTTTTGAAAGCTGCGTTGAATGCTAATACAAAAACACCACAACTTATTCCCTCTAATGTGAAGAATCATAAAGTTTATGATGATGAAGTAGAAAATATTTTAGGGGATAGTGATGTAATGGTGGTCCCCAACACGCAGCGCCTGACTGAGTTGCTTAAAGGGCCCAGAGTAGTATACAATCGTACAAATTCGGCTACTTCTTATTTATCAGTAACCTCTCAGTTTGCTAAGGAGAACAACTATGAAAAAGCTTCTGTAAGTGGCTCTCAAACCTTAGCCCTCAAAAGAGCGAAAGCTAAGAAATCACAAATTAAGAAATCTAAACTGGTTAATTTTGTTATTAGCGCAAAATCTATAGGGTTTAAGAGAGCGACACAAGTAGAGATTAACTTCCCAGTTGGAGGATCTCTCGCGGCCGCAGCTGCGGCTCAACGTCCTTACGATGTTCAATCGAATAGCGGTTTTGGAAATTCTGTTAACTTTAATTCTTTGGCGCAAGTTCAATATTTTGATGGCTATTTGTCGACCAATGGTACGGTAAATTTAAATGCACCACGGTGGCGCCAACTTACTCAAGAAAAATTTAATGAGTTTAAAACTCGAAATAGTCCAGTTCTTTGTCGTCTTATGGTGCTCGGAAAGGCGATGAAGATGAAAAATAGGTATAAACTCCCCACATATAATAATATTTTTATATTGGGTAACACTTCAGCCAGGCCCTCTTCTATAAATTATGGACGCACACGTTATGGACAATTGTTTAGTACACTATATAAAAATGTGATTGTTTCTATGAAGAAGGTAGCGCTGAATGTGGAAACTCCGCTATCTTCTATAGATCCTCTATATACGTCGACCCCTATCGCCTTTGTACTGGGCTCTCCGATTAATTCTTCTCGCGCAGCAGGTCGAACACCCCGAGCCGTGCCAGCACCCCGACGAACTCGTAGCGCGCCCAGGACTCGTACTAGAGGTAGATCTTCGGGCGGTAGAGGAGGTGGTTACTAATGGCTCAAAATGATACCTTTAGAAATGCAATACTTCTTGTAAATGCTGGGCTCATCGGGACGATGCATCGTTTGCAACAAAATAGTGCAGAAAAAAATTATGCATTGCGAACCAGCTGGGGCACCATAGACAGTTTAAGAGGAGTTATGGGTAGATATTATGGTCGATACGGCTCGATCCACGGACCCAATTTTGTTAATTTGGCCACGGTCCCCCTCACGGTGCCAGGGTATACATCTCTGGTAGAGAATATCCCGCTTGAACTTAGCTATTTGCCAATGGCATATAATAATTTGGGCGCCGATGCTTCACGCTTTTTAATTGAATTAGATAATGATGCATGGAATGCTTTGGCATTTAATGATGAGACTAGAGACTTATTAAGAAAAATTATTGAGGAAGAGGGGATACGAGAAGGAAACCCCTACTGGAAGTATTTCTTAAAAGATGGATTCCCTTTGGAGACCGAAACCTTCTCGCTTCCACCGGTAGTTTCTACCGGCGTTACCATACTCGATCATACTTCTGTTTATTATAGGCCTCCTGTTTCTGAAGCCATGAAATCAGCTGTCGGCCTTAATCTTAAGGTAGAACCCATATATAATTTCTATGCTGATACTACACCTCCCTATGAAGAAGTTACCAAGAGCGGATCCCCGACTGAGCAAGTAACCGAGCCTATGTTAACAAACTTTTATTGTTTAGAATCCGAAATGAGGAATACTGGATCTACCTTTAACTCCGATGATTATTATAGGCAAATAACATTGGACACAGCACTCCAGCATGTTAATATTGATGGGGATCCTGAAGCGGATCCTTGGTTTGTGGTTGATAGTGCGGGCGGCGGTATGAGGGAATCCACTACAGCTCAGTTTTACACTCTCTATAGTAAAGGCTTGGAGACTCTGATGAACGCTGGTGTTACCGTCTTCGGTACAGGCGCCGCCTACATGACTTTTGGAGAGGTTAAAAATATATTTGAAACCAAATATAAGAATATGGTTATTCTTAATTCTGATCTCCGGGCGATGAGAGATCTGAGTACTAGAGAGGTTATGCGCGGCGGCGGTACAAAAGGAGCCGGAACCGAGGGCACGCGAAACTTACCATTTTATAATAAGATTATAATCGGTAATGATCACGCTAGTATCGCCGGCTCCCGCGCAGCCGTCGTCAGCACAATCGGCAAACCCCGCTCATTTCTTTATAGTTTAACTCAAAACTACGGTCCCGCATTGTTAGATATAATGCAGCTATATATTATTGAAAATTTACTTGGTGTGGGTAGTGCGGAGCCCGCAATACCGTTTAAGCAACGTGTGATTACCAAAACTGATCCTACTAACGCAAGTGTCTATTCTACGGCCATTACAGATTTTTCGCCAACTATTTATTTTGATATGGATAGATTTTTAACGGATATTGAAGGCGATACAAGAATTGAGTCTATAGTAAATAGAATAAATAATAATAGTACTACTTCGGATAATTTTATTTTGATAAGAAATTATAATGCCGAGAACGGACCAGTCGAGGCCACGTCGCTTGCAACCGATCAATTTTTAACTGATCATGAGAATGGAGATATTAATTATCCGGTTCGGGATTATCTAGAGATAATACAGAATAAATCCTGTTATAGTGAGCCAATAATGTATAAAATTGATAAAAGAGTTATTACGGCTAATGGAGCCACTGGTTCCGTGGTTCAAACATTCTTTATAGGAAGGCCCCTCGACGGAGCTGAGATCAGCTATGTTGATTCTCAGGTAAAGTATGGAGTTCGCTATCAGTATGATATTAGCGATATACGCATAATATTTGGAAATTCTTATTCTTACAATGATTTGAAAGTTGCCTTTACGGCAGTGTCCGGGTATGGCCGAGCCATTGGAAACGCTCTAGGATTCTATCGACCTACGCGCCCAGATTTACTTCTAGATGATGTTATTGAAGACTCAGTTCAAAAGTATACCGAAGATGATGAGGATACTAGGGTAACCTCAACCGCGATGGTCTCGCCTGCGCTTAGTGGGTATTATATTTTTAAGCCTACCAACCCGTCTACTATTAATGTAACCGATACAACGAGACAGATGTATCTTGACCTAGCAGAAAGAGGTACTCATTTTGTGGGCGGCACCCCATCCGTGCGGGTATTCAGCGGCGCCCAAGATAGCTCCCATATCTTAAATACTATACAAATTCAAATTGAGGAAGGGATGGGTTTCGAAGGAAATGAATCTGGAGGCGCCATACCTGGTACATTAACTATAGTTCCGGGGCAGACGCTTGCTTCTCAGCCTACCAGCGCGATTCCTGCCGGAGGTACCGGCGCGGCTGGGCGTCCTGCCGGGGCCAAGGCCGCCAGACCTGCCAAAGGCACTGATGGGGAGGAAGAGGATCGTGGCGAAGAAGATGAAAACGCGCCGAATCTAGCACAGCAAGGTGGATTTCCGTGGGATCAATTGTTGGGTAATTAAGAATGAGCTTTTATTGGTATTTAGATATAGCAGAACTTGACGCCGTACCAACCGACGACGATGACACTCCAACGGCGCTGGAGAGTAACCCTCAATCGTTTACGGTGGGGCCTATTGAGATGGTGCAAGGCTCAAAAATTTCAGTTCTTGATTTTGTGCAGCGCATCCAACAAGCATTTGACGCTGCAATGAGCGAGGGAGTATGCGACACTCTATATTACATTCAGGCCCGCGTGCGCCCTATTGGCGACGCCACCCAACTTGCGCCCGAAGGGAATGTGCCCGCCCCGGGGGCAACTGACGTAGGTACTGGAGTTGCCACAGGAGAAGACACGGCCGACGACATGCAATCTAAGATAGAGTTGGCTACTTTAAACCGCGAACTGGTGATAGAATATAAAATTTTTAATACAGCTGGAAAAGCATTTAGTATTTTATTTCGTTCTGGAGAGCATGGTTTTGCGGGAGGGCTAGGTGCAGCGCAATCCGAATTAGACGGTCCTCCTGTAGCCGACGTAACAATAATTAATAAGCCGAGCATTCGAGCGATATCTGCTCATTATACCGCTCTTACATCGACGATTACAGATAAGCCCCCGATGCCCCCGGATGTGGAATTTGTTCCGTATGTGGGAGTTAACAATAAAGTAATGATTCTGTTTAATTCGAATGCGGGCGAGGCACGCCAGAAGCCTATCATTCTTAGGGATAGTGACGCATCCTTTATTGCCGAGGAGTATTTTTCACAGTACGGAATTAGTATTCAGGCCGATGATTTGGGAGGCGCCGATACAAGGAAGCTTCAGTATAGAAATGATGATCCAGTCAGGAAGTATGAGATTTTCCGAATAGGAACAAAGCCAACAAGTTATGAAGACTTTAGAAATTTTAATTTGGTAGACCAGCCAATAGTTACTAAACTAGGCTCGGATAAATATTCTACTGCAGTTGCCTATGTAGACACCTTGATTCCAAATAAAAAGTATTATTATTGTGCGAGGTCGATAGATATTCATAATAATATTTCAAATCCCACCGCTATCTTTGAAATTGAGATGGTCGATAATCGGGGTCAACTTTTTATGAAAAATAGAGTTTTTATATTTGAAACACTAAAATTAAATTACGCAGTACCGGGCCGAAGATTTTTGGCAATAGAACCACGACAAGACCAAACACTTTATGATCCAAATATACCGGACGCGGCTCCTGCAAGCGTGGGAATGGGAATTGCGCCGACGGATAACATATTGGGCAGCACCGACGTCCGCGTAGGAGAAGGCAGAGTGTGGGGGAAAAAGTTCAAAGTTCGTCTAACGAGCACCAAAACAGGTAGAAAAATTGATTTAAATGTTACATTTAAGAATGAGGGAGTTGAAAATCCCTAGGAACAATAATTATTTATCAACTATTTATAGAGAGAGGTTAAACATGATATGAGTTTCTTAGACAATTCGGGTGATATTATTCTGGACGCAGTTTTGACTGATACGGGCAGAATGCGACTTGCGAAAGGGGATGGAAGTTTTAAGATAGACAAGTTCACTTTGGGCGATGACGAGATTGATTATGGTCTCTATGACAAGAATAATCCCAGCGGATCAGCGTATTATGATCTTAGTATTCTGCAGACACCTGTTCTGGAGGCCTTTACCAATAATATGTCAAGTATGAAGGCACGATTGCTGACGATTAATGACAATGATTTGCTTTATTTACCCGTCATTAGGCTTTTTACACAATCAGGTTTGGGATCAGAACAGGTAGCCATTGGTTCATCCACTTCTTTTGTGGTTCCGGTTGATAAGAGCACGGTTGAGACAGGATTCGGAACTTTCCTCGGCGCGGGAATTTTAAATGGTTATCGTCCTTCTGACGATCCGGCCCGGATCGAAACCCATCAGGGACTTAATACCAATGAACTCGCTCCCCAGGACCCCTTAAGCGATCAGCTCGTTGAAACACAATATATTGTGCAGATCGACAATCGTTTGGCGCAGGTATTTCCAGCCGCGAGCAATGCCACAGCACAAACCACATCAAATGCTGCTTCGAATATTCAGTTGTCTCCAGCCAGCTATGCTTATCTTGATGACGATGGAATTGCAAATTATTATTTTGTTGCCGGCGATGAGGGTCGGGGCTACGTAGGAAATTTGGGAGCCACCGAAACATCCAGTATTTTAGGCCCTCGGGGAACAAGGCTGAGTTTTAGACTTGGTGCTAGCTTAGAACTTAGAAATAGTGACTTTTTGTTCACACAGCTTGGTTCGCCCGGAACGGCGAATATTACAAACTCTGCAACCCCCTCGGGTACGGATTTAAATTTTTCGACAAATCCCTATAAATTTATTGATTCTACGATTAGGATTTCTGGGGTTAATACTGGCTACAGTATCGATATACCCATTAGGTTTGTTAAATTAAATTAACGTAAATTAGGAATTAAACAATGGCTTCTTCATTCAAAACATTCGATCCACAAGATGTGGTCTCTACCAGGAATCTCCTGCACGAAGCAATCCCCATAACGGGTACGATTATTTCGGGTACCTACGCGGGTGCAAATATTAAGAATTATTCTCATGGAATGTTTCAATCAGTATATGACTACCCTTTCTTAAGCTCCTCGGCGAATCACATTATTGATCTCACGGCCGGCTATTCAAACTCGTCGAACTTATCGGGCGCCACAAATACTCAAAATGCTAAAAAGATTAATATTTACAATGAAATGGCCCAGGTATTGGTTGGGTTTAATCAGAATGGTGTCGTGCGCGAATTTGATGCCGATGGAGATCTCACAGGGGGCGACAAAATTGATGCCGCCTTTTTCTTTAACTTTACACGACTTTTAGTAAAGGACGAAATCAAGAAAGGTAGTTTTACTTTAGACCTTGGTATTGCTTCGTCATTTGCAACTCCGATGACAGCATCAGTTCAATTAACTGACTATAGTGGCTCCTCTGGATTTAAAGTTAACTCACCGGCTGGCGAGTATGGTATTCTATATGCCACAGGCTCTGCTCTGGATACGGGATCCGTCGATGAACATGGATATGTTAAGGCCGGCCTCGTGTATTATCAAGCCGGAATCGCGGTGGTTACAGCCTCTATTTTTGCTGGGTTATTAGACATTCCGTGTTCGAGCTCCGATGACCCAGCCCTCGATGTCACCGCCAAAGAGGGCGCTGAAATAGACGGTATTTTAACTGGATCTGCAATCTCGGGTGCATGCGATGTGTTGCGACGAAGAATTTCTAATGTTCAATTCAACAACACAACTGAATTAAATTCATCGATTTATTTCTGTAGAGTTAACCATAATGATTTTAATTATTCTGCTAACTTAACTTATTTAAGTAGCAGCAAGATGGTGGTGAAAAACAATTCAACAGATTCCCCTGTTAGTTACACCACAGCTGTGGGTCTGTACTCGGCGGACAATGAATTGCTGGCTGTAGCAAAGCTTTCAGAACCACTCAGAAAAGATCCTTCGACAGAGTTTACATTGAGGGTTAGATTAGATTACTAAAGGTGCCTTTCTCTTAAAAACAATACCAAACTATTTATGATAGGTAGGAAATTGAAGTGCCGTTTTATAAGTTTAATAATAATGACGTTTATGTTAACACTCTCACAACTTATCCCGAGATAAAATATTTTGTTTATAATGGGAATGCCTATTATAATGATATTCCAGACATTTCTGGATCTTTAACCAGTTCAATCAGGTGTACTGACCCCGGCAGTATTAGTTTATTTGAACTTAATATCGATCGTAATACGGGAGATTTTGGTTATATTACCGAATTCGAAGATGCACTGGGAAATCTTGACCCTATAAAGTCAGTCAAGAACACGGGTTTAATATATCAGTTTATGGTGAAAGATGCAACGCGTCTTTCCTTTGGGTCCGTATCTTCGACGGCTTTTTCAGAAGGACAGTTGGGCGAAGTTTTTACCGGCAGTTTCCCCTATACATCTCGCATAAGTCGAGAATATTATACTGCAACTGCATTACGGACGACGTCCCCTGTCATTGCTCATGAGGAAGAGGGGATGACTGTCACAAGTTCAGGGTCGGTTTCTCATTTACAAGCATTAAAAAATACACTTAATTATTATACCTATTTGAGCCCACATTATGCCGTTTCTTCGTCTTTATTCGAGCGAGATCTTATGGCATCATCGGGCGATTCTTGGAGTGCACAAGTTAATTTAATTTCTATCCCCACAATTTTTTATGGTTCAAAGATAAAACCGGGCACAATAAAATTGGATTTTTATGTCTCGGGCGCCCTCGTTGGTCGACTAGAAGACAAAAACCAAAACGGGGTTCTATATCAAACTGCACCCGTAGACTCGGGAGGTTCGGGGAATGTAGGTGGTGTGGCTCTTTATAATGAGGGCTTCATGGTTCTTACGGGCGCATGGGATTTAACCGATGGAAGGTACACAGAGCCCACAGGCTATGGTACAACAGATTCATACCCCAGCTGGGTTAGTTTTGCTGCGTCCCTTTCTGGATCCTCGGATACAAACACCTATGCGTCGGGATCTTCCTTTTTAATCCAGATGAGCGGGACCACCAAAACTCAAACTTTAACTATGTTTGCGACGGCACCAAAGGGTGCGCTCAATCAATCTAATAATCCTACCTTTGTATCTTTTTTCACTGGCTCTTTTGGAACGGGGTCTAGTCAAGGATATATGCAAAATTCAGTTTTGTCTATTAAAAATGTTGTTAGTTCGGCATATAATACACCTACGGCTTCATTTGAAAAAACCACATATGTTTCTAAGATAGGCATTTATGACGATAATATGAATTTGATTGCTATTGCGAAACCTTCTACTCCGATTAGAAAAACGGCTGAAAGAGATTTTACTTTTAAAATAGAATTAGATATTTAATGATTTTAGGTCTCGACATCTCAACCAGCATTACAGGCTATACAATATTGGATTATGACGGTTCCATAATTGTGTGTAATCATATTGATCTACGTAAAGAGAAAAACTTTTTTAAAAAAGTTCAAATTATTCAATCGGATCTTTGTGTCATATGCGAGAACTACGAAATAGAACACGTCTATATTGAGCAATCACTCCAGTCATTTCGTTCGGGATTTTCTTCGGCCCAAACTCTTTCGCTTTTATCAAAAATAAATGGTATTGTATCGTGGATCTGCTATAATATGTTTGCCAGCGAACCACAGTACCTAGCCGCCACTTCTGCGCGCAAGCTTTGCGGCATTAAAGTTCCGAAGGGGCAGAAAGCAAAAGCAGTCGCGATGCAGTTTGTTATTGACAACGTACCTGACTTTGAGGTAGAATATACTAGACATGGAAATCCGAAGGCCGGCTATACCGACCGGTCAGATAGCTATGTTGTAGCACAGGCAGGCTGGTTGAATGAAAGACAAGAAACTCAAAATACTGGCTAGTGTGCTGGGGTCTTATTATCGGACCAACAACGAGTTTCTTTTTAAGTGCCCCTATTGCGATCATCACAAAAGAAAATTTTCCATAAACCTTGATAAAGGTTATTATAAGTGTTGGGTCTGTGATACCCGCGGCAAGAATTTATATCGTGTCGTCCGGCGCTTTGGGACAAACCACAATAAATCACAGTGGCGCGATCTAACATCCGAGATTGATTACAACAAGCTTGAAGATTTATTTGGCGAGAGAATACAAGAGAAACAAATACTTGAAATGCCGCCCGGGTTTATATCCTTGGCAAATAAAGATATCCCCCCTACTGGCTTTGCGGCAAGAAATTATCTAAGAAAGCGAAACATCAGCAAGCAAGATATTGTTTGGTGGAAGATGGGTTATTGCAGTGAGGGAGAATATGAGGGGCGCATTATTATTCCGTCGTTTGATGATGAAGGCGATCTAAATTACTTTGTATCTCGATCTTATGACAGGGCTTTTTACCCGAAGTATAAGAACCCCACAGCCAGCAAAAATATTGTATTCAATAATTTGTTCGTGGATTGGAGCTCAAATATTGTATTAGTTGAGGGCATTTTTGATGCCATTGTAGCCGGCCGCAACGCGGTTCCCATTCTTGGGTCTACTCTGAATCAGAATTCTGTTTTGCTTCATAAAATTGTTGAGAAAGATGCTGGTGTGTATATCGCTCTCGATCCTGACGCAAAGAAAAAAGAACTTGAGATTATCAAGACTTTGTTGGATTTTGACATCGAAGTCTGGAAGGTTGACATTGACGACAACGACGATGTAGGCTCCATGAATAAAGAGCAATTCCAGAAAAGCCTTGAAAATGCGACCCTTATCACTCCAGACAACTATTTATTGTTGACACTAGCGATGTCAGTGTAAAGGAACAATATAAAATGAAACTATTATTATTAAACACCGT
>Ga0209434_1000149_pt1 | contig 37327 bp, 61 predicted proteins | sample ETNvirnome_2_300_FD_184068 | JGI IMG/M metagenome (GOLD analysis project Ga0209434, IMG submission 184068) | Marine viral communities from the Pacific Ocean - ETNP_2_300 (SPAdes) (version 2) | ecosystem: Environmental > Aquatic > Marine > Oceanic | place: Pacific Ocean | collected 2013-06-22 | reverse complement strand
GAAATCGACAACCAAGACACATAACACGTTCTTAACCGAACTACGCGGAGTTTTATAAAAAATGCATTATCGTAGTGCAAGAAAACACATGACAAAACAGCAGTTTTCTCGCATGGGTAAAGCTAGCCAAAAAGTGCAGGCACTAAAACGACTTGCTGCCGGTGATCGTGCAGATATTCCGATTAGGTCAGGCCTACAATTATCCTGCATTATTATCGATTTTCGCCGTAAAGAACCGGTAGAAACAAATTATCTGCTATTCGATGCAGGTAAACAAAACCGCTATCGTTGGATGAAAAACATGCAAAAACAAGATGGCTTGATTGGTTGGACTAATACTATGAGAATGGCAACTAAAAATGTAAGGCCGTTATTGAATATATGAGCGAACATCAGCAACAATGCGCAGTTTTTGAATGGTGGTATTTAGCCTATCCAAAATACTATGAAAAAATGTTTTCCATACCAAATGGCGCGCATTATGCCGGGAATAAAACCAAAAGAATTGCTCAGTCTAAAAAGCTAAAGCGCGAAGGCTTAAAGCCTGGTGTAAGTGATATATTTTTAATGGTGGCGCGTGGTAGCTTTCATGGCCTTTTTATTGAAATGAAAGATATCAAGAAAACTGAAAAAGATGTTTCAGACACCCAGTGGGAGCATATACACGCAGCCAGAGAGGAAGGCTATAAGGCGGAATATGCTATCGGTGCTGAAGAGGCAATCAAGATAATTGATAAATACATGAATTTATAAACTGTCTGATACATGCGGTGATCATTAAACCACTACTGCAATAGTGTTCCTTTGCCGTCCTTACGAGCAGACGTTTAATGTGAAATGTATTAGCGCGAGCTTTCGATTCTTTTGGCTTTCATGCAGGTTAGCCCACTGTGCGCGATACGGGCTTAATTTAATAAAATCAACGTGCTACACTCTGCGCAGGGGCGTAGCATGAACAGAGTTGTTTATCATCAGGAATTGGGCTGGTCAATAATTGCGAATAAAACGCAATCAGGCTTTAACCTCTTCACTTTATCAGATACCCCTAGAAAATATCACTGCAGCAATTCAGCAAGATTCACTGAAGAAGAAGGCCTTAAATCGCCTGAATTAATATTTGGCCAGCTGATAAAAAATGAGCCTGACACAAAACCTTATTGGTTTTGCCCTTTCGAACCGTGCGATGCTGTGTTTTTTCTGTACAATGGAAGCATCAAAACTGGTGAATTTGTTTATTCAAAGCGCGGTAAATGCTTGATTTGTTATGGCGACAGTGTAACCAATGAAGCTATTGTTAGGATTGATAGCGTTTTCAAATTAAAGCCCGGCCAATGCATCAATGAAAAGATTAAAAATGTATTTAGCGAGTATACAGGCCTGCATTATATTAATGGTTTTATATATCGATGGGGCAAATATTTAACCAAAGAAGAAATCACAGAAACTATCGAAGAGTTAGAAGAGATATGGAACTTATTATAATTCAAGCCCTTAAATTTATCTTTGGTGAAGATCCTCGCTTTGCTCTGCTGTCGATATTTTGTTTTTTAACAATGGTGGCTATGCACAAAAGGACATCAAGCAAAATTGATAAAGTTTGGGTAAGGCTAGGCGAAGCAAACGATAAATTAAACAAGACTCAACTTGAGCAAGCAGATCAAAACCGGCGAATAGTTGATCACGCTTGTCATTTTGACGTTATGCGCCAGGACATTGATAGATCGCTTAATCAGGCTAATGCGGCTAAAAATCTAGCCGCGAAAGCATTGGAATTAATTATATCTATTATTAAAAAATCCCGTTAAGCAGTTTTATTGTTGCCAATGCGGCTGGCTGTAACAGTAGCATTTGTGTGACCCGCTACGTCATCAGTCGCAACATAATCTGTTAAACACTCATTAATAAGAAGTTTGTCGACTGTAAAGCCTGAACCCTCAAGCGTTCTCGCTGTAATGGTCCCATCTACTTGAACATTATTCAAAGAAAGCTTTTTCATATTGGTTAGCGTTCTTATCATGCGCGTACATGAATTGCCGCTAAGATCTATTTCAGAATCAGAGATTGACCATTTACCCTCATTAGGGGATACCAAGCCAGATGCCGCAAAAAATTGAAATACTTGAGTTAAATCTCTATCTGTAACAAATTGATAATTGGAAATAGCAACAGAGCTACTGGTTAAATCACCTCCATCCTGGCAATAAATGCCTGTAGGATACATTAAAGGATTTCCATCGCTTGCCACATCAGTAACCCAATGAAAAACATTATCCATAATCACACTATTACGAACGAGCGCAAAAATATGATTTCCATCGTATCTATCACAGCGAATATTTATATCTCGAAGAATTAACTCTTCACACCAGTTAACTTCTAAAGCATTGCCAGCGCTAACAACTTTGCCTGAAATCGAAACATTCTCAAGATTTCCATCAGATGATTTTATGATCTTAATTCCATTAGCTTCAGACTCTAATAAAACATCAATCTCAATATCGCCTGATGTCGTGATATCCATTCCCTTAGGCGCTTTGAACTGACCTGTTACGGTTAGCTTACCATCAATTGTGGTTGATCTGGTACACTGATAAGCATAGCCGCCCTGCGCATCTACTTGAGCTGTGGTAGTAATATCTACCTGAGAATTTATCGACCTGCCAGAGCCAAACATTCTGATTCCTGCGCGTTTATCACACTGACCAGAAACGATATTATTATCTTGTACATTCTCCTTGCTATCTTCTGTAGTATTCATAACCTTCATGCTTAGACCGGAATACTGATTATCGCGCATCTTATTATTAATTTGCGAATTACCGTTACCCTTCATATACAAAGGCTCTAGCCATTTTCCGTCTTGTACAATATTATCATTTTGATAGCAGTCAATACCTATCAAAACGATACCAAAAGATGGGGCTCCCCCCGGGAATGTGGCAGCAGCATTACCGCAATTTATTATCGTGTTGTTATTCGCTTCTAATCGGTTGTAATTAGTTGCTGGCCAATCATCATCACCGATCAAAATACCAGCAAAGATATTTGACCCTGTCGAGTCGGCTTGAACATTTACAATCAAGTTATTATTGGCTTGAACGTCTGAAATAGTCTCTGTTCTATTAAGAATTATGCAGCCGGTAAAGTCATCTCTTGTACTATCATGGAAATAATTTTTATCAATAATGCCTTTAGCAATAGAAACGCCAACACCAGAGTCATTGTGAATAATTGCTCTCAAGAAATCTTCAAACTCACAATATTGAATATCCATATCAGTCATATTGCCGGTCATATAAATAGGCTGTTCACAGCTTTTATAGGTGATATAGCGACTGCGCACAAATCCAGAGTAATGAGCATTCGCTATATTTTTAAATATAGTTTTATTTGGAATTCCAACAACTCTAAGCTCACCAACATCCTGACCGGGCAATAAGCCGCCGTCCATTATGTTCTGATTATTAAAATCGTATTCTCCGCCAACATACTGGGCATCTCTCCAAGATGAATTACTCTCTGTAATAATCGCCTTGAAAGTTGTTATATCGACAATCTCTCCCGGCAAAACTCCCCACTGGCTCGCAATAATTGCACTGCCGTTATCTTGCAAAACCAGTGATAATGTTGGGTCGCCAGTGCTCTGGATAATATTTATTCCGTTTGGAGTAACACTGGAAGTCAAAACCACGTCATAAGTTGCCCCACCAAATATAGATCCTGGCGAATACTCCGATGTAGATACATTACTGCCTTCTATGTAGCTTCCAGAAACTGCCTCGGCTAGACTTGCGTAGTTTTGCCTATACAAGCTGTCAGCAATATATTTTGTCAAGCCCTGGATAACAAAGAATTTATCTTCGTCATCACCTACCCACGTTCCAGAAGTGGTAAAAGGCAGCTCAGATGGAAGTGGAGCGTAAATAACACCAGACCTATCGATAGTTTTTGTTCTGTCGTTAGCGGTAAATGATATTGCTACCGCATAAATGACAGGCACTTCATAACCAAGCTTTTTAAGCCTACCCTGAACAGTATCAATCGTGACTCCATCGCGGTTGGTTGTAGTGTCATCTGCAAAGCCGTCTGACATTGCGACCTGCGCAAGCGTGGTTGCATCAAGGCCCGCATCTATTAATTGTTGAATACTTACCGGATCAGCCATTAGCCAAAGCCCTCATTGAAACCATTTGAAAATGCAAAAAAGTTCATGCTGTCTCCAGCATAATAACCTAAATCATAGTTGATTGCTTTTAAAGCAACCTCAAGCTTATTTGAAACATCTATTTCTTGAGATAGCCATAGCTGCGACTCATGCCGCGAATCAGTGCCAAAACTAAACTCTGTGCGCCTCGAATCTATGCCCGTTCTTATTGTCATTGCTGGTGCAGAGCTCAATATCACCTGATTTGATTCTGCGCCAGCTGTAACTATAATATTTTCAGTTGTTCCGTCATCGGCTTTCAGTGTTACTGAATGAACCTCTAGCGGCTGGAACTCAACATCCTGACTCAACGTAAGTATAAGCCCATTTTGCGCTAATATTTCGCCGTCCTCAGTGTATACCCTACTTCCCTTCACCACTGCAATAACGTCATTAGGTAGAACGTAGCGACCTTCAGCGGCAACAGACAAACTCAAGCTAACCTTTGCAAGCCTGATTTTATTGTATTCTCTATTGGCTCTAATCATCGCCTGCTGATAATTTCTTATGCCAGGTATATTAAATTGCTTTGGATTAACTGCGCTTTTATCTGCAGGGATATAAATCGTTTCGTTTGTATTCGTATCAGGGTCTACCCAATTAAACTCAACGCCGTCATTTAGCTCTGATTGATTAAAGTTTCTTGAATAGCGCTCAGTGCCTGGAATTTTACTTCTATGTGTAAATAGTATTGATGGTGAATCTACAGGCTTTTCAAAAATGGCTTTAATTATTGAGCCGTCACGATACCCAATGCAATTAATGGCGTTTAGAGCCTGCTGCGCATAATCCTGATAGCTAACATCTGTTGAATCGTAGGTATATGAAAACTCTGTCTGTCCTATGGCGCTGAAATAATCATTTATTTCTTGATCTATATCAAGCAATCCGTCAGCGTCAATCTCGCTTAGCGACCTATTACCAATAACAGGATCAATAGAATCCTTAATAAATGACTGTATTGCATTGTTATTAGGTGTAAGTGAGCTGTTAAATGTACCAAAACCCTCATAAACATTTAGCATTTCAGTTGCTATGCAGTTCAGCTGTCGATCTTTTACGGCTGTTGCAAATGGCGTTGCCTGTGTCTTTGTTTGAATTAGGGTTACATCGCCAAAATCGTGACTATTATCAAGATTGATTATTGCGTAGCAATCCTCCCACTTTATATCATCGACAACAGTGCCGCTAAATGCTGTATCTCTGGGTGTTATCCGGATAGCTCTTGCTCTAAATTTTCTCGGCGTGGAAAAGATATGCTCAGTTGTTTTACCTCTCAGCTTTTGGGTATTACCTTGGATAAAATCTTCAATCGTTGTTATTACTCCAATTGCCGTATTGGTATCGTCAACTTCTTGCAACTCAAATTCGTAATCAACAGTTCTGGTTATTAGATCAACGCCGCCATTATCTTTGTACATGCCGTTTGGCGCTACAACATTTAATATCACGGAGCTGGCTTTTTCTTTTGTAAAGTACGCCCAGTCAGTAGACTCGACCTGTGTTGATGATGCTACGCTCTGAGTTTGCGTAACGGTAGGTAGCCCCCATCCAGGAAGCCCTGCCGACGGTATTCCATGCGGCGCGCCAAAATCTAGTGTTATAAAATACTGCCTAAAACTTGTGCCTATCTGGTATAAGTAGAACCTACCAATTATTTCAAATTCACCACTTAGATCATTTGTATCATAAAAAACGGTGTCAAGAATTGCATTTGTTCCTGTTTCATACACTGAGCTCCACTCAGACCCGGAGCCAAAAGCAGTATATGCAATGCCGAATGTTGTATCAGTTACTCGGTAAACCCAAAAATTATTCTGCTCAATCTTTTCATCTGCATAATCAGAAGGCATTGTTATGCCATTAATTTGATTTATCCGGTAAGGAGTGCAAACACTTCTGAGAATTTCATCGCCAATCTGAATATCTGGCGCTGAATTATTTGGATTGTTGCCCGGGTAATAAATACCAGCACCGGAACCTGTGATTAATTCAATAGGCGTATCGCCATCTTTAACGCTGGCAACATCGTATTGTTTGCGTCCTATACAATAAAAGCCATGCTCAATCTCAGTATCAGCGCTGTAAATTGAATATGTAGGCATAATTATATCTGGAACAGATAAAACTTCGCCCTTGATGTCGGGTATTCTTTGCAGCGGCCTTGCTTGATTTGATCGTGAGCTTAGCTGATTATTTGGGCTTTCTTGCTGTCTGTTAACGTTCTTAGGAAGGTTAGGCTTAGGTGTGAGCGCGATAACTGCAACTGCTACAACTACAGCTATTATTGCATAAGCAATCGCCCCGCCTGCAGGCGTTTCTATTACTACATACTCACCATCACCAATAGCCGCTAAATCTTCTGCAGTGTTTGGAATAAGGTTCTCTGCGCATGGCTCGCCACAATAAACAGAGAATGCTTCGCCTGGGTTAAATGTGTTTAAAATCCACTGCGCGACACTTTCAATATTTTCATGCAGCTCATGACCACCCATGAGAAGTGCATCATTTTTATAATGCTTTATCGTTGCCAAAATTCAACCTGTCTAAACCCTAGCGAAGCCTGATCTAGCGTTTGATAGACAACACCTTTAGCTATACGGCTCGCATGCAAAACCTTGTTTTTGTACATAATACCACAGTGAAACTCACTGTAATTATTTGTCTTATTTTTAAATACAACGACAGTAAAATCTTGATATGAATCAACTTTTTTAAATCCGTGCTCACCGGTAGCAAATGCAGCGGTAAATGTTGCGGCAATCTCTCTGATAGAATTGGCTTTAAATTCCGGAATAGTCTTGCTTAGCTCGTTAAAATAGACCATCGAAACCAAAGACCAACAATTACAAAAGCCGTTTTTGTTGTGCAGGTCGTAAGGAATTCCAACATATTTGGAAATATTCATAAGGCCCTCAACATAGGAAAATCATCATAATTATAAATGATTCCTGTTTTATTCCAGTTGAGTTGTGGAGCGCCTGCAGCAATGGTGAAAACGCCTTTCTCCTGATTAACTGTAAGCGCTTCTAGGTTTATCGGGCCTTGCGCTGGCTCGCTTAAATCGCTGGCAATGAATGACCGATACTTCAAAACAATCTTTTCTGTGTTATTCAGCGGTATCAAATCAAGCTGATCATCTAGGGCATTATCAAGATCTGAAAATGTGAAGCTGAAATTTTGATCTAGGTCAGATTTTGTTGAGTTTAATCGTATTTCAATATTTGCGCCTACAAAATCTGTTTCTATGCCGCCCTCAATAAATGCAGTTATTCCCAATGGTTCGCGAGTAAAATAAAATGTTTGCGTGAACAATGAATGTGATATTTCTATCGTTTCAATAAGGTAGTCGCCTACTGGATAGGTAGACAATAAAACTCTTAAATCCTCTTCAATACTCATGGTAGATCAATCAGCGCAAGTATTTCTAGCTGCTCTAATAAAGCTGGTAAGTCGTTGCCATACTCATCGTATAAATCGGACAAATCGCCTCCGAATGGGTTTTCTTGAAATGGCGTAGTCTCTGCAATTATAGTAAAAGATACAGACCATATTGGCGCTCTATCACCATTAAACCTCAGTGACGTTGTATCAATCTTAACCGTATGATCTTCAAGCCCGTTTCCAGAATCCAAGACCATTGTAAATTTATCAGCACCTGAATTAATTTTACCAAAATAGAAGTCCTGAAATACTTGTAACCTTAGCGGATCTAATGCCATGGCAACATTAAATGATACCGGACCGGTTCTATAGTCCAGCATGTTAAGCGGGTCACCGCCCTGCACTTGCTGGGTGATTACGTTATCAGGCGCGCCAAAGCCGTAGCCATTAGTTATAGACGGTTTTAACGTACTTGGAAAAGTTGCCATTATGATCTAAGCCTCGGCGCGTCGCGTGTCGAATCAAGCCCTTTATTTAATTGGCTATTCGGGCTATGCAGATCACTATTAACGGTTTCTCTCACAATAACAACAACCTCCCCTTTGCTAAGCGTGGCTTGTGCGTTATCTATTTTCGCCGATGTTTGATTAATTATTTTAACCGGCACCGATCCGCCGCCGCCCATACCTGCCGTATCTGTTGCATTTGCAATGCGGCCGCCACTATTAAACCTTACAAGCTCCGGCCCTTTCTCACCGACTAATAAATCCTGACCTCTATCAAATTGGCCGCCCTGTGCTCTTGCGCTTGGTGGCTTAGTGGAGGCTATTGCAGCTATATTTGCTCCGGTTGAAATTGCTGCAGCCGCCGCAAGCGCCACGCCCAGCGGATAAGGCGGAACTGCTAAAGCATTTTGTATTATTTCTGGTGCTTTTAGTGTTGCTTGCGCTATAGCAGCCGCTTGAGAGATTTTAAACAGAGTGTTATTCTTAGTTCCTGACAAAGAGATAATATCATTGAACCCTTGATCAATTGCCGCCTTTCTTCGATCCTGAAAATTTTGTTCTGACTCTAGCTCTGCATCCTCGTAATCTCTTGCCATCTTTCTTCTTAGATCAAGGCTTTCACGTTCCTTGTCTAATCGCTCTTTTTCTTTTTGATCTATTTCATCTTGTTGTTTTTTTCTTCTATCTAACTCCTTTGCAAACGGATCTCCACCGTCTAATGTTTCTTTGAATCCAACATCAGGACCACTTACAATTTCAGCCTCTTTTTGTAGTAATTTCAGTCGTTTTTCAAGCTCTATATTTTCATTTCTAAGATTTACAACGTTTTCTTCTGATCCTGGGTCCTCAACAAACCGAGAAATTCTATCAATCTCTTTTAAATTATCTTTGATTGATTCCTGTATAGATAATATGGACTGCCTGTTTTCAGGATCTCGGAATTCATCAAAAAAGTTAGCGACTGCTTGTGTCGCTTTTGGCATGCCTGCAGTTATAAAGTTTATAAACTTACTGATATCAGGCGCTAAAACTCCGGTAATATAATTAATTGAGTTTGTAGCAGTTTTTCCTAGTAGGTCAAAATCCTCTGCCAATTCACTGATAGCCTTATCAGCAGTTCCAGTGAGAGCTAAGCTTGAATTTAGCTCGTTGTATTTATTAGTTAATCTTTCAAGCTCTGCGCCTTCATTAGCCAATAGTGGTATCAGGTTTGTGGTATCAGACGCAATCGACTCTAAGAAAAAGCTTTGCTGCTCGAGGCTAACATTTGCCTCATCCATAGCGTTTTTAACTTTGCCTAATACTTGAGGACCAGAAAGCCCTTCCAGCTCTTCAGCGGTTAAACCAACCAAAGGAGCAACATTCTCAAAAAAGTCTTTAAAGCCACCGCCACCGGTTGCAATAAATTCACCAAGTTTTTCGTTTGTGTCTTTTGATATATCGGCTAGTTTTTCTGCAGATATTCCGACCTGCTCAGCCGCAAATGCTGCGCCCTGAAATTCTGTGATTGAGTCGCCAGCAATATTAGAAAGGGTTTTCCACTCCCGTTGCGCATCCGCTGAGCGATTAGCTATCAGCACCATAGCAGTAGCGGCCGCCCCCATTACCGCGCCAGCCTTAAGAATAAAACCGCCTGCTTTTTTAGCTGCCTTGCCTAGATTAATGGTACTATCTTCAGCTTCATTGGCGGATTTATCGAATTTATCTAGCTCAGACGTTGCCTTTGTAACGCCTTTTGTCTGAACTCTTGCGACTAGCTTGGCAGTATCAACCACTTATAGAAGCCTCGAATATACCGTCTATTCTCATAATTAGCTCATTCTCGAATGGCTGCAAATTAAACGCCATTATCTCTGAATAATTTTTCAATTCAGTATAACTAATTTTAACGCCAGCTGCTTGCTTGACCTCGTAAAAGTGATCAAGGATGTATATTATTTCCCGATCTGGCTCATCAAAATCAAGTTCTGGAACATGAACCCTCTTTGATGCAGCCTTCAAATTTTCCAGAACTGTTACGCCATCCGCGCTGCGCTTCAGTAATGGGAAATAGCTATTACAATAAGCGACTAGCGTTTCTGCTTTTTTACAAAATTATTATGATTGCTTGCAAAGATATCTATTTTCTCTGCAATCGATGGCGCATTTTCTAAGAATTTAAGTTTGTTTTCTTTGGTGCAATCTTCATCAAATGACCATGACTCAATGAAACCGGAAATCCAGATGTTTGTCGCATCCTGTTTTGATGTGTCGCCACCTACCATTGCCCGGATAGATTCAGCCTTTGCCTCTCTTGCAGGCGTAGAATCAACACCAATCACCATAATGTAATGTTCTGATTTATCGCCATTAGGCAGGAATAACGGAAGCTTTTTAGGCTTTGAATGCGCCTCAACTGTAAAAAATTCTTTCATCGGTTTGCTCTCCTAAGCTCTCCTAATTGAATGACAGCTGCCAGCGCGGAGAGCACCACGACTGGCAGCCTGGGAGTTAACCCGGTCAACTATGATAAACGCTGAATTTTAATACTTGTTCCGGTGGTTGGTGCAAAGGCAGAAGCCGCCAACGATGCAACAATTGACCCTGGGCCTGCAACATCGGGCGCGCCAGAGGTGTAAACCGTGCGCGGATAGGCAAAGGCTAAAGTGCCGTCTGCTGATTGCATCATTAGATTTAAAGCGACCTCATCTTCATCTTGAAACTTTGTAAGCTCCGTAAAATCAGTGAAAAATGAAGAAAGCGTCAAATCAGATAAAACACGGCCCTGCTCAATAAACGACACTGAATTATCGCCTAATTCAAATTGAGCACTAGATTCGGTGTCGGTAGTTGCATCAACACCAGTAACAAAACCAATCGCTACATTGTCAGCCAGAATGGTTCCATCAACACCTGAATAGATTTCATTCTTTGTTGGTGTTGGGAATGTTGAGCCAGCTGGCAAGCTCGCATCAATATCCTGTGACAAGCCAAGCGTTTGAAATGTCGCTGTATTCAAGGCATTTACTGCCATGTTATAAGCAAGGTTAACGAACTTAACGCCAGCGGTTAAAATATAACCACCTGCGCCGCTATCTAAGTCGGGGTAATGCTCTAAAATTGAAAAGCTGGTATTTGTAGTACCGATTTCCAAATAGTCTGCGCCTTCGATATCAGTTGAAACTGTTGATTCATCGGCTAACTGTCCATCTGGAATGGCTGCACCTGTAATTACAAGAGCTGTTACAGTGGTGGCAATGAATGGCAAAGCGTTATTACCTGTCAGCCCTGGGAATTGAACTAAATCGCCTGCGCTGTAATCGGTTGTAAAATCACCAGATGCGCGGGTAAAGGTTTTAGCAGAAGCCAGCACATCAACACTTAATGTTGATTGATCGGTTCCTGAGGTCCACGTATTGCCAAGCAGCGCCGCATAAAGTGCATCGTGCGCACCGAATGACATTTCGACAGCAATGTCCCCGCTTGTCTGATTTTGTCCGAGGCGTGTATCTGCTCGGTCGCGTGATCCATCAAGTTCGTTGCTTGATAGTGTGTCTTTGGTTAGCTGTAGATTTCCACTTGTACGGCGAAGCAGTGTCCACGCTGGGCTAATTGGAGTAACGCCGCATGTAACCTCTTCGACGTAATACATAGCGCTAGCTGCGCCTGTTGCTGGCTTGTTACATGTTGTCATTGTTAAACCCTCTGGCTGAATACATAGTATTCAATTGTCATTGATACGGTAGCCCAGCCACGCGAAATAACAGCAGGCAGAGCGCTCACATTTGTTATATTAACATTTTCATTGGCACCGGCAAACGTAGCACCATTTTTGAAGATGGCGTTTATAGCGTCTGCCTTTTCTAGCAGTTCATCAATGCCGCCGCCCTGCTCATAATTAACATCAATCTGCATGATGCCAGTGTGTAAGTCGCAGCCCATCGGACCTAGCTCTGCCATTATGGTTGGTGATCTTAGATTGAATAATGCAATATAGGCTGTTTTGCCTTTTGGATTAAATTTAATATTCTCAAAAGCAATATCAAGCCCAAAGCTTCCATCTTGAACAGCTTTCACAAGTATCTGATTTATCTCAGTTATTGCTGCCATCATCTAACCTTTCTTGCTTCTTGCTCTATTAAAGAATTAAATCTTTTTGAGTTTGTTCTAACCACGCCTTTTGGTGCTTGTTTTGAGAACCCTTGAAACGTGACTTTTGACTCAGTGCCGCGAATATTACCAACCGGATAGCCGCCATACTCAATGACCTCTGCATAAGGCAGGTTATTAGTAAAAGTGATGGAAGTCCAATCTACAAGCTGCTTTATGCTTGTTTCTGTTCTTTGTAAAATAATGCCTTCACTTCCGCCTGAGTTATTTGGCCAAACCTCGTTCGATGGTGAATTACCAGAAACAAACCAATTATTCCTGAATGTACCCTCATCGACTGGACTGCTTTTAATAATGCCCGTAAATAATTTTAATGATACCGACCGCACAACCTCTTCATTATTAAGCTTTGCTTTTTTTACCCAGTCACCAACATCGACACCGAATGTCACTTTCTTACCTGTATTTTATAAGCCAGTGCTGTTGAGCTTGGCTTGTATTTTTCAATGTTTAGAGCGACATAGCGGTCGGTATCAATAATAAAAACGTCGTTAATTAATGGCTCGTATGCGCTATCTAAAAACACCTGTAGATCACCAGCTTGAATTATGTTCCCGTCAATTTGATTTGCAGTATATGGCACCACAACAGCCGAAGCGCTGGTTGTTGTCGGTGCTGCAGGCGGTACAATTTCACCATCTACAACGGTCGGCGCTGCAGTGCGTTCAATAGATATATCGGTTTCGCTGAATCTATCAATCAGTCTGGTAGCTGTCGCCTGTAATCTACTGTAGTTAAATTTAGACACGTAAAACGCTCAATGCTGTATTAGTGGTTTTGAATAGCTGATCAACCAGCGCATTAACAGCCGGAATATTAAACGAATCGGAGCTGATACCGTTATCAGCATAATCAATGGCAACGGCTCCGCTTATTTCTTCGTGTGTTACTTGCGCGCCGTTTCCGTTTGGCTGGGTAACGCCTGGCGTTTCAACTTCATAAAACGCAATATATGCCTGCGCTTGCTTTAGCTGATCAGGTATCGAGCCAGACGAAAAGGCAAAGCCGTTAATAGAAACATTATACCGTGGAAAACTGCCGGTCTGGTCTGCGCTAACTCGGCTGCCTTGATAGCGCTGCTCTAATGAAGTCAGGTAATAATAAGCGCGCACCATTGCCGCGTCATCGATTGCAGTATCTGTTAGCCCCACGCCTGTTAAAAATGTCTGCGCATCAACTAAAGTCCAGTAACTATCAGCATTTGCTACAACAGAGCCATCTTCTACTGTAAGAGCCATAACATTAACCTAAAAGAAGTTTATTAATAGTGAGTGCCATTGCTTCTGATGGGTCATCCCATCCCGTTGTTCCTGATGGATCTCTTTGCGCTAAAGAGCAAGAGTTCCCATCACAAGTTGCCTCAACTGTTAAAACCTGACCGGCCGTGACTGTTAATATTTCGCTATACTCAATCGTATCTGAAAAACCAGAATTCGATAGCGTAGACTGCAGTATTGGCCCAACTGGAATGCCATCTAATTTTGTTCTAAAATAGAATGATCTTGTCGGGTTTGTGCTTGTTGTTGCATTCATCAATGCTCTGACTTGATAGCAGCCATCTTCATCAAAAGTAACATTCCCTGATGCATCCATTTCGATACCAGTTCCAGATGTTAACCCACCAAAAATTAATTGTAGTGTCGCATCTGCTGTTAATGCTACCGACCCAGCTGTCGAGCTTGATAAAAAATCATTTCTAGCGCATATATCGCCAATATATGAACCAGCTTCAAGGCTTCCTAAAATCTTAATATTTGATTCAATAACCTGCGTAACGGTATCAGGTTCTTTTAGGTTTACATTTGAATCACTTGCAGATTGATCATATTGCCGCTTTCTGGCTGGCGTTATGTCTTGAGTATTATTGTCAGGAAATAACGCATCATTTTCTGCCTTTAAATCTGTTCTATTTTTTGCGGCCATTACAAAATCTCTCTTATTGAAACTTCACTAACATAGATTTCATCACCTACAGCACCACCTGTGGCAGCATAAAGCCTTGACGCACCATCTGTGGCGGTTGCTACAATATCAAATTCATATATCTTGTATGTCGATGTGTCTACTGGTGTTTGAGGTATCGTTCCCCACGTGAAATTACGTATGTCTTGCTCCGTGCCTTGTGCTCCACGCCTAGTTTTTACCGCGCATCGATAGGTTTTCCCTATTTCCAAACCGGATATAAAAAGATGCCCTCTATCACCAACTCCATCAACAGCGGTCAATAAAACCGCATCCTCTCCACTATCAGTAACGGCCTGCATCGTAACGCCTGCGGCTGTCCATCCTGTGAGGCCTTGCGACATATCCCAGTTAGCTTGCAGTTCTGGCCCTAACTTAGAGCTAAAACTACTTGATCTAAAACTGCTTAGCTTTAATCGACCGCGACCGAAAAACTTTCCCATAAACCACCCATAAAAAAAGGACTTCAAGAGTCCTTTTATATTAACACTGTTTTCAGAGAATCAAAACTACTCAGCCGCTTGCGCCGCTTCTTGTTCGGCTGCTTGCTGCTCTGTCAATTCGCCTGATGTAGTTTGTCCAGCTTCTGCAGCTGCCTCTGATTCATCGGTTGCCAGCTGCTTTTTGCTTTTCTTTGTAAGCTTTGGCGGATCTTCAGCAATAATATCAATTCGAGGATTTAGGCCATTTTTGTGCTTAGTGTCAACAATGCGAAGCCTGTTCTGTTCTGCTAGTTCCTTAACATCTTCTTTATATTGAAACAAAGGATGGTCAACAAGCCAAACTCGTTTTGCTCTATGTTTTGATTTTTTAGCCATGCTTTTTGCTCTCCGAAATTAAAAGGTTTAAAAAGAAAGGCGGCTTTCACCGCCTTAGATAATGCTAATTACTGATCAGCATCTGCAATCAGTATTGCACCAGCAGAGTTTTTGAGTGCCAGCTCCGCATCCCAGTTTGAGCCGGTGTTCAGCTCAGCGGTGATTGGCGATTTACCACCATTGGTTTCATCCCAGCTATAACCCTTGATACCAATATTTTCAGACCATTGCGCCTGATAAGTGGTTTCAAGTTGTAACTGGCCATTTGGAGTATCAATGTTTGATACAAAATCACCATTAGGCTCAATCATGATAGCGCCAGGCGTTAAGCACAACACATGCGCCTTATTTGGCGTACCAGCTACGTAAAGATCTGGGCTATCAGTAACAACTGTGCGCTTACCTAGAATATCAATTACTGTAACTGTGCCTTCACTAAACAACTGATCAGCATTATCTAATGCGCGACCGATCAACTGATGATAAACCGCGCCTGTCATGATTTGAGAGCTCAATGACTGCGAGTTATCACCAAATTTAGCGTGAGTATCATTTAGAGCTGTTTGAGTAACACCAGCACTCGCTGAAATATCATTAGTTGCGCCTGCAACATTTGAGATTGCAGCAACCCCTGCACCGATAGCACGATTGACCTGCGCCTCAAGCATAGACTGTGCAAGAGTCGTTGAAATAACGCTCAATGCCTCGCCTGGGTTTTTGTTAATCCAGCTTAACTGTGCCGGAGTCCATGCAACCGGGCCAAAAGCTTTGGCAGCTTTAACCGTATTGATTTGGCTTTGTGTAAGATCAACGTTTGATACGCTAGATTGAGCCGCATAAACATCCATATCACGGATTGCAGAAGATCCCACATTATCCCAGAAAGCAGTCTCTGTGAAGTCACCCATATTGTCTGCATTAGCCAAAATCAACGCACCACCAGAGGCAGCATTGAACAGGTTAGACATTTGGGTTAATTTTTCGACAACGGCAGTTTGCAGTTGGCCATTAAAAACAATCATATCTGATAACATAATTTAGTACCTTTGATTAGGTTGGAGTAATTCCCATATTTCTATTAAAATAAGCAGCTTCCAAAGCTTTATCACCCTTGCACTCTGCCAACGTTTTAGGAACTCCGGCACCGCCTTTGTCACCTTTTTGGCCTCCACCGGCACCGCCGCCGTCAGCCTTGCTCGCAAGTAAATGCGACTTAAATTTACTAGCAGACAAAAATTCATTGTTCAAATCTTCGACTGTTAGCGCGGTTAAATTCCCCTCAGCATCCAGTACAACCGTCTTACCTTCGCGGATATCCAACCGTTTTGCATATTCGCCTTTCATCGCATCGCGACTAAAAGCGTCATCTACAACATTTTGATTTACGAAACCTTGAGCAATATCACTGATTTTACCTGACTTAATGCCCTGTTTCGTTGTATCTAATTCTTGCTGAAGTGCATCGTTTTTCGCCTGCCAAGATGCGTTCAGCGCGTCAACATCGCCATTGCTTGCAGCTGCATCAAGTCTCGCTTTTTCTGCGGCCTCTTCAGCTTCTTTGGCTTTTTGTTGCGCCGTTTTCTTTTCACCAAGTAGCTCATCGCGGTTATGTAAAACCTTGTCGAACTCTTCTTGTTTAACATAGCCAGCTGTAAGGCCGCTAGCCTGCTCAATTAATTTCGCCTGAATTTCTTCAGATACTTCTAAACCTTCAAAGTTAAGGCTCATGTTTGCTCCCCTGTATATCAATTATTAAATATTGTAAACCGTTTTATCTATTATGCCAAATTAGCCTCTTTAAATGCCTCCGGCGCTTGCCGTTTCATTTCATCAATAGTGCGAGCCTTAAAATTTGTATTTAGCTGAAGCCTTGAAAACTCTTCTGAAGTAAGGCCGCCATTGCGTAGCAGTTTGCCGCGTGTCGGCCCTAATACATCATCCTGAAAGCTTGCAGGTTGTGTTTTAAGCCAAGAGTAATAAGTTGTATCAGTGCTTGCCGTAGATGGGCCTTTATCACCCCTCGCTGGGCGTTTTGCGCCCTTATCAAGAAAGTCATACTTTTCTGATAGTATCGGGGTTACAGTTGACCGGCAGCCGTAATGAATTGGCGGTCGCGGTCCTTTATCTATTGGAAACTCTCTACCATCAAGCGCTCTACACTGACTGGTTGTTCTTGAATCAAGCGTAGAAACCCATTCAACGCCCTTGATCAAATCCTTGTTGCTGACCCATGTGCGCTGCCTGGCTTGCTCTCCAGCATTCTGAACAGCGGTTCGGACCATGATTCGATTATTGCGGTTGATAATTGCAAGCTGTCCATCGTTGAACCTTGCCGCCCTGGTACCGCGAATATTCCTAGTGATCTGGCTAATTGTTTGCCCTTCAGCAAAACCCTGATTGATTGCACCGGTAATGAATGTGATCTGATCAGATGAGTATTGTTTTAAGAATGGCTTAAGCGTCAAGCCTTGGCTTTTACCGGTAACTGATAAAGGGTTATTTTTATATGCTGCTAGTAATTGATTTTCACTAGGCCTAACTGATTCAAAATCGGACACAGTAGCATTTAACGCCTTAACCTCAAGATCTGCCTGAGTTAATGCAATATCATCTAAATCTAGCTGAAATTGACCTGTATAATCCGAATAAATATCTTTCTGAATTTGGGTGACATCGGCAAGTAGTACATTTAAGCGCTTTTTGCTTTCGATGGTTTCGCCTTCTGCCGAAAGCCTTTCACGTATGGATTTATCAAGCTGTTTTAGGAATTTCTCAAATTTCTTATGCTCATCTTCTTTAACACCTTCAAGCAATACCTGCCGCCTGATTGCGTCATTAGTCAGCGCTGGTGAGGTCTCAGCCATTTAACAATTACTCTTGATCGAAATCAACTGCACTCACGGGCGCAGTATCGATATTCTCGTTCATTTCTTCTAAATCTTTAGAGTCTGAAATAATTCCGCCGCGTTTGTAAGCGCTGTCTAAAACATCCTTATCAATTGCACCACCAAGCCAAATCCGCATGTATGCCTCGGCCTGCTCTGGTGTCAGAGTAACTGCTAAGAAGTCAGTATTTAATTCAAAAACAATATCTTTTGATTCTGATAGCGCCTTGCTCTCTGTTTTATAGGTGTATAAAGCAACGTCATCAAGCGCAGATTCATAAGCATCGTTTATGTTGCTGATTCCAATTGAAAGGGCGCTAGAATCTGCTTCATAGTCAATCCGTGCAGCTTCAGCTGTTTTGTTGCCTGATCCATTGGTAATCAACCTAGCACCTAAAGAGATCATTTGTTCCTCTTTGTGTTTCATGCCTTCGGCTGGCATTGTGTTGCTTTGAACTTGAATTAGATCAGCTGAAGCGTCTTTCGGTAGCGATAAAGCCGCCCGACTACCGAAAGGAAGTCCGTTCGGGTAAAACTCTTTCACCCATGCCTGAGTTAATCCAGATACAGCCAATGTTGGCTGTCCAACTGTAAAACTACTTTCCTCAAAATCTGCACTATTGCGATAATGCTTAATGTTGATATCTGCAATCTCTTGTAGTGGTGCATCGTCTACATTTGGCCTATTGTTTGTCGATCCAACAAAATAAAAAGGTATATGATTCCAGAATGAACCATCACCGGTTTTTGGTGCAACGGTATCGCCTTCCTGCTCTCCCGCATCGTTGTAGACTTTAACAACATAAACAGTTTCGCCAGAATCTTGCTTTTCAAGCATTAAAACCCGGTACTGCTTTTTTGTTTCCATTTTCAGGGTTTCAGTGTCTCTGGTGTTGACTGTTTCTTGTAGCTTCACAAAAGACAGAAGCGTTTTAGAGCCAACTTTCATAACATCCCAATCAAGAATACATTCAGCTGCATAAAAATTGATAGTTGCCTGAATACCGCCGCTTTCTGCATCGGCTTTCGATGTTTGGCCGTCCGTTTGCGGATAATCAACATACAGACCACCGCGCCCAATTGATCCAACATCGCGCGAGAGCTCTTGTGATTGCTGGTTTATACCAATACCAGAGCCATCGACATTATCTTTCAGATATTCCATTTCAGAAGGTAAAACAACTTTAGGCGCTGACTTAAATACCATGCCCATCATACCTGCAAGAGTTCGGCTGGTTGCGCCGTAGAATGATGCTCTTTGCAGATACTGGGCATACCTGGCGCGATTCTCTGCGCTTGTATCGGTAGGGTTTGGCATTGGCAGGTATACGATTGGGGTATAATTAACTGTACTATCTGTGAGATTGCTTGAAACCGGAGAAAGTGCCGCGCCGCTATCTCTTGATTTGATTTGTTTTTCGCCTGCTATGCAATCGCGAATCAGCGTCCATATTGATAAATTATAGGTGTATTCGTCGCTTGTGAACCTAACATCTATAGTCATTTAAGTAGCCCATTTAACATTTATATTTGCAATTGGTTTGATTATAGGGCAATCAATTAAAATAAAATACCCGCCCGCGTCATTGGCGTGGTCTTTGCCTTGCTTCTTGTCCGGCTCTCCGGCCTCATTGTATACCTGTTGTTCAAGATTTTGTGTATAAATTGGGCATAAGCTGGTATTAACTTTGTATATTCTATCGCCATCACCATTGCAGAAAGCCGCATTCATGCAGTTTACTCTATCCCTAACAGCCGGATTTCCGTGCTCAACATGAACAGAAAAACCGGCATCCTCAAGCAAACTAATATCAGTATCAGACGCGCCGACTGATTTTCTAGCGTTGCCGTGTGGATCTGGATATATACAAATTGACCGGCCTGGCTTATCGTATTTATTCTCAATAGCGCTGATCATTTCGGGCGTATCATAAAGCCCTATTAGCTCACCAACTGCGCGAGGTTCGCCATCCCTTTTGACATGAACAATAGCGCTCATTTTGCCAACGTTGAAATCCATTCCAATGTATAAAGGTTCGTCGCCATCCTCAATATCATTGCAATCATTTAGCGACCTATCAAACTGAATATAAACCGTTCCGCTGGTTAGGTTGACGAATTCGCCGTTAATGTATGCACTGATCAGATTATCGGGGTATGTTTCGTATAATGACGAAATGTAATCATCAGGTAAGAATTTTTCGTTCTCATAGGTCGAGGCTTGAACCATCGAATAGCGTTCGGTCGGCTCTTTTGCAAATTTTTCGTAGACAAATAAAAACCCCTCTGGTGTTGTTGTCACCCCTACCCCATTAATAACACCGTCAATTTTTAACCTTAATCTGGCTATTATTTTATTCCAGGCGTTTGTTGCTTTGGCTTTTGGTAGCGTGTCGATCTCATCAACCAACGCCCTTGATATCTTAAAACCAACTATAGAGCTCGGTTTATCCATTGATCGACAGATAACCGTTCCGTAGTAAGCAATACCCCTGTATACGTGAATTTCCTTGTTTGACTCCTTTATGTCACAAGTAAAACCCATTAGTTCTGCAGCTTCCTGAAACGTTGGGAAAAATATATCTCTAATACTTGGATAGGTTGGACCAAAGTATCCTTGAATTGTTTTCGGATGTTTTGAGAAAAAAATCAGTATATCGAGACACCCGACAAAGGTTTTGCCGCTGCCAAATCCGCCAACGTAGGCGTTGAATTTATTGTTTAAGCCGTTTAAAAAAATGTTTTGTGGTGCGCTAAGCTGTAATTCACCTGCCATGCGTGACCTTAACTTCACCAACTGAGTCGTTAACAGCAAAAGAAATACTTAGTGGTGGCGCGTCTTTTTCCTTATCAGTGGTGCCGCACATTTTGTTTAGTTCGGCTACTGCACTCACAACAGCATGTAGGTTGAATGGTTTTTTATCGCCTGCTTCAGTTTCACCAAGTTTAAAATCAGCATATTTTTGCAGACCCTCTTCAGCAACTTCTGAAAGCCACCTTAAGCGCTGCTCAAGTGAAACCTTGAATTCATCTTCTGCGATAACATCTGAATCTGCGCGGAGCTGTGCAAGTGCCTTGATAACGTAATCATGCGCCAACAACCGCCGGGCTTGTTGCCTTGCTGATCCTTTCGCATACCCTGCAGCAATAGCGGCCTTAGAACCGTTATTCCCGTTCAAGTGATACTCTTTGACAAACTTATCGTATTTACGATAAGCTTTTTGCAGATTGCTCTCTTTGGTTTGGCCACTAGCCATAGGACACTATCCCGTTGAACCATTTAGAACAATTATTACACAGCGTTATTTTTTCGGCAAATCATGGAATTCAAGATGATCTGAAATGATCATTCTGATTTTAGATTTTCTACCATTATAAAAACCAATATTATAAACGGCCTGCAGGGTTATTATTGCTGCCAGGGTGAAGCCGATTACTTGAAATACACTTATTGTAAACATGATTTATGCCTTTTAATTTAAGTGTTTCATATTCCATCGCATTGATGGCTGAAGTTTATTCGGTACAATCTCAACACGCCCAGAAAACTCCTTTGTTAGTTGATCAATTTTTGCCTGCTCTTTGGCTTTGCTAGTTTTTGATTCGGCCTTAAATTGCTTTCTGCTCACTGTCATTGCATGTTGGCTTTTCTGGTATTCGTTTGGATTTTTCATTATTACTCCTTTTGCTGGCTTTGAGCAGTTCTGCGTAGGTTGCAATCATTAGTTTTTTATTCTGAACAGGTACGTGCACCACTCTACAGCTGATGCCTTTTTTGTATTATATCCAAATGACGGCGCTAGTTTTTCGTAAATATCGTGAAATTTCTCTGCTAGCTTCTCTGGCTCATCTGGCATTGTGGAGGTTTGTGCTTTAAATAATGCTTGCTTATGCTTAAATAGCGCTTCTGCCATTTCGTAACAGAATGCGTCTAAGTCACCATCCTTGCTATCCATACATGCCTTAACACCAGTAAGCACTCTTTCAAAATCAATATCTTTTTCTATAGGCTCTGCCTGCTCTTCATCGGGTAGTGAGTTGATATAGGCTATTGAGTCGCTACTAAAACCTGTTGAGTTAGCCTGCGAGTGCATGTTGTTGTTATTTATCCACTTAATCCATACTGTTTTGTAATTCATTGTTGTTGCCTCCATCTAGGAATCGGCCTTCTCTCTCTATTAACCAAAATGCGAATTGCTCAAGCCCTATAGATTTTCCAGTTAATTCAATTTCTATATCATCATATTTAAGTTTCATTTTTTCTCTGCCTTTTGTTTTCAAGTAAATACTCAAGATATTTATTTTCATTCTCAGTCAAACTTTCCCACGCTTCAAAATCAGCCTTTTCTGCCAGCTTGGTTAATAACTCTATTTGCTGCTCTCGATTCATTAAAAACACCACTTCTGACAAGTTGAATCCGGGCTAGTCCTAAACGGCAATTCAGGATCAACGACACACAAGTCACCTACAGTCGAAGCGTCTTTGTTTTCGTCTGCCTGGTAAAAACAACAACTTCCACAATTTTTAGAACAAGGTATAAACCCGTTCTGCTGCTTTAAGAGCGTTACACGCTGTTTTGTGTTCATAGGTAAGCCACTCACTTAGAATTGCAACGAGAGCTAACTACAGCCCGTTGCTTGCGAGATTTCTGCATAGAGCAGGCCACTTGCCTCAACTTCTCCAGGTCGTCATCAGAAAGCAATCTCGCAAGCCTAGATACCTGATCAAATAACGATCTGGATTTCTTTGGTGTGGTTTTTAGTGGTACAACACCATCAGATAATGGGTTTTTAGTCATAATATTTGCCTTTTGTTGTTAAAAATCAATGGTTTCTATTTTGTTGGTCATTCAATAAATCTTGTTCCAAGTCACCTGTTGACCCGGGCGGCTCATCAAAATCAAGTAACGATTTATCATTGAATGCATCTGTTGTTGTCTGATAGTTTTTACCACTCCCAATTTTACCGTTATCAAATCCTGAAACGCTGCCAAGTGAATAATCATCATTCCAACGCTCACCATTCAAATAACTTGTTGGAAGTAAAGCCTCAAATCCATTCTGCCGGTTGTTAATACGTTGCTTAATATCGTTAACAAGGAAGCTGGTAAATTCTAGCTCTGTTCCTTTTTTGGTTTTCAGTACTTTGATGAAAGCTGGGTAAGAATCTTTCTTTTTTGATTTGGTTAATCCTGCCTCCCAAAACATGTCGAAAAGATATATGAACGGTTCAGTTGTTTTTTCTGGTTTAGTCTTTTTGGGTTTTTTTGGTGTTTCGGACAAAGTGTTTTTAATAAGGGAATCAGTATAGAGGGAATCAGGAATCAGCCCGATCACTCCTGTGTTGTTTTGAGAGTACTCTCGGAGTACTACCAGAGAATCTATAACCTGTTGAGGTAGAAAGGAATTTTCTGTGTCTAATTCGGTTATTTTGGCCAAACACTCCATTTTACTTGGTAGATGTGGAGCTGGTGTTTTATCCCTATTTTGCTTCTCGTTGATGTGTGGGTTCTGGTGTTTTTCGAAGCCCCGAACTTGCACCAGAGTAGTACCAGAGTGATCGGTATAAAACTCGATCAGTTTTTTTTCTGCTAATTCGTCCATCATTTTATTGATATCAACATCATCTGCAGGAAAGATTTCCATCTTTACTTCAAGCGGTTCATATTTAAATCTGCCTTTGTAATCGGCAATACACCAAAGCCCTTGAAACAACAATCTTGCCGCATATGAACATGAAACAACTTTTGCATCTTTGAAGAACCCTGGCTTAATATTTCTTGATCTGGCCATTATTTATTCACCCAAAGAGACAAGTTCACTCACAGTCATTTCAAAGAAGTCAGCAAGCTTTTGCATTACTTGGCCGCTTTGTGTTTCATTTTTACGCCAGTTTGAAACCGTGTTGTCATTTACCTCAAGCTGTGCGGCTAACTCTTTGCAACTGATATCTTTATCGATCATTGCTTTTTTTACTGATCTGCCAAAGTGCATTTTTATGCCTCATGTAATTTTTTATTAAATATAATGAATCCTGACAACAATATCAAGGCAGCTCATAAAAATATAAACAATATTTATATTGATCTATTAAATAATTGCGTCTAATATCCGTATTGATTGTTTTATTTAACTAACTAAAAGGCAAAGCCATGAAGAATACAAAGATTTACGCAGAAGTATTAGAGGATTTAGCTCTAGAGCAGTTTAACAGCGCTATGGATCAGGATTATTCTGTTTATGGTGCGTTAATGCCAGATGCTCACGCTGGCTATTCTCTGCCAATAGGGGCTGCTGTAGCAACTAAAGGTTTTATTTTGCCGGCGTGGGTTGGTTATGATATCGGCTGTGGAATGTGCGCTTTAAAGCTGGAAGGTATTGATATAAAGCTTCTTCAGTTACACAGGGAGGATATTTTTGAAAATATTTACAAGGCTATTCCTGTTGGATTCAATAAAAACGGCAGTACGACAGAATATTCTCTTGATGGGCTGACTAAAAAAGGCCGAGAAATTGCTAAAGCGAAAGATTATCAGCGGGCCTTGTGCTCTTTGGGTGGCGGCAATCATTTTATAGAAATTGGTTATGATGAAGATTTTAATGTATGGGTAGTAATTCATTCCGGTAGTCGTGGAGTTGGTCATGGTATAGCCGCCCATTATATGACAGTTGCATCAAGTAATGTTGATGATTTAATTATTGAGTTCGATAAAACTCACCAGCAAGTTAAAGAGCATAATCCAGAAGGCTATGAGCGCATTCGAGAAAACTGGATCAACAAGAAGCGCGGAAAGTTACGCCCAAAAGAAGGCCATTATGGTTTCGATGTAAATTCTCAAAATGGCAAAGATTATATCCAAGATTTAAACTGGTGTTTAGATTATGCGCTGGCTAATCGAGAGGAAATGATTAAGCGTGTTGTCAATGTAATTACTGAAGTTTTAGATATAAGCTGTTATGAGCTTGGCTTTGAGAACCTTATAAATCGTAACCATAATCATGCTGTTGAGCGTGATGGCATGTGGATTCATCGTAAGGGTGCCACTCATGCCGAGGAAGGTATGATGGGCGTAATACCAGGAAATATGCGTGATGGCTCTTTTATTGTTCGCGGCAAAGGCAATCCAGATTCTCTATATTCAAGCTCTCACGGTGCGGGTCGTGTTCTTGGTAGAAAGCAAGCTAAGCGTGAGCTAAATATGAATGACTTTGTAGAAACAATGGATGGAGTTATGGCGCTAGTCAAAGAAGATACTTTGGATGAGTCGCCAATGGCGTACAAAAACATATTTGATGTCATGGAATTGCAAAAAGACCTTGTTGAAGTAGTGGCTCACATTAAGCCTATAGTGAATATTAAAGGTTAAAAAGTGCTAAACACAATCAAAAAAAACAAACTAGAAATCGGCTCAGGCATCGCACTGTTTTTATTTATTTGTGCTGTGGCTTGCTAAAAGGAGAAAAGGAAATGTTGATATTGTCCAGGCGTGTAGGCGAAAAAATAATGATCGGTGACGATATTGAGGTCACTGTTTGTGGCATTCATAAAGGTCAGGTGAAGCTTGGTATTGATGCGCCGGATGAGGTTGTCATTTTGAGAGAAGAGCTTTATCACCAAACTAAATCTGTAAAAAAGGATTTTAAATAATGAAAGAAAGACCGATTTTATTTAATGGCGATATGGTGAATGCGATATTGGATGGCCGTAAAAATCAGACTAGGCGTGTGATAAAGCCCAAAACATCGTCAGAGGGTATTTTTGCTCCAATGGATAAACCGCAAGTGCTAACAGATCAAGCAAGAGAATCTCTTGATAAACAAGGATTTGAATTAATACATCATAGCCACAACTCAAGATATATTTATCCTAAATGCCCATACGGAAAAGTTGGCGATGTGCTTTGGGTGCGCGAGACTATAAAGCGTGAAAATACCGACAATCCAAAAGGTAATTACTTTTACGCAGCCGATAGAAAGTCTTTAGATTTAGATAAATTCTATCCAGAGCTGTTTGATTATTTTGGGTATGAACATATAGCGATGCCATCTATTCACATGAAGAAAGTTTTTTGTAGGATAAAGCTGGAAATAGTTGATATTCGAGTAGAGCGCTTGAATGATATTTCAGAGGAAGATGCAAAGGCGGAAGGTGTTGAGTATTTTGACGCTTTAGGACTGAAGGGCTGGAAAAACTACGAGGGTGCTGGTTTTTTCGCTGTAGCAAAGAATAGCTTTGATTCTTTGTGGTGCTCAATCAACGGCGCTGAATCATGGGATTCTAATCCTTGGGTATGGGTTGTGGAGTTTAAGCGTATTTAACCAAATGAAGGCCAGCGTCTACACAATAATAGTCGACAAAAAAGCAATCCGCGTGATTGACAAAGACAACGATTCACGTGAAACCTTCGCCGCCGACATGGTGGCCAGGTTCGGGCGTGAACGGATTAGTAAGATAACTAAACATAAGGCTAAATAAAAATGTTGAGCTCTATCGAAACCAGCAAAATGACCAGCCGTGAAATTGCAGAGTTAACCGAAAAGCGGCACGACAACGTTATCCAACTAACCAGAAAGCTCGAAATTGATCAAATTTTAACCCCTGAATTTCAGGAGGTCGAATACAGGGGCCGAATGATACCGATAGCTATATTCGATAAACGTGATTCGCTCGTATTGGTTGCCAGGCTGTCGCCAGAATTTACAGCTGCAGTAATTGACCGATGGCAGCAACTAGAGAGCAATCAATCATTACTGCCAACCGATTACGAGTCAGCACTAGAACACCTACTCTGTCAGGTAAAAGAAAATAAAGCCCTCGAATCGAAAATTAAAGAAGATAAACCAAAAGTAGAATTTGTTGATAAATACGTTGATCTGGCAGGGTCTTACTGCCTTCGCGATGCAGCCAAAATACTAGGCGTTGCACCTCAGTTGTTTAATAGAAAGCTGGTTGTTGATAAGTTCCTTTATCGTGATAACAGCGGCATACTTACGCCAATTTCAAGGCATTTGCAGAAAGGTTATTTCTCTGTAAAAACTAGCCATCATGACGGTTTAAGAAAACAAACAAGGGTGACTGCTAAAGGTGTAGAGTATTTCGCCAGGCGTTATTCAGAAGATAAACAGGTTGCGGAGGTTAGGCATTAAAACAGACAAATAAAAAAACCCGGCTTTTTACACCGGGCTTTTCAACAAGCACTGCAAGGAAAGGCAAATAACCTAAACAGATATGAATAGTTTACGTTCTTTTTCACGTCTGGCAACTAAACCGGCTAATATTTTTCCATTCGCCCTACGCCACTTCCAAAACTCAGAGCTACAACCATCATAATCAGATCTATTTAACTTGCGTAATAATGTCGATGCTCTGAAGTTGCCTAGCCCAATATTATAAGCCAGCGACACAAGCGCACTAAATTGGTTTTGATTTAGATCAACCTTGCAAAGCTTCCTAACACCAGATGAAAACACCAAAATATCACGGTTGAATAGTGCTTCGGCCTCACCTTCTGTTATTTCGTCACCGCTTTGCACGGTCTGACAATCAAGGCCTCTGGTTGCTCCATATCCGATAGTCCATACACCAGCGCTGCACCGATAAGCCTTAAGCCTTAACCCTTCATTGACTTTAATTAGTGCTTTACCATCACCATTAACAACCATTTGCTGATGTGTCTGGCAGTCAGGATATGCAGGCGTTTTTTTAAAAGGCCAAAAATTAAACTTCATTGCTATTTACCACAATACTTTTCAATACCGCGATTTGTGAAGTAATACCCTACTGTCAGCTCAAGCATCGCCCAATCTTGATAGGTCCATATTTCCTCAATAATGCCCATTATTTCAACACCTTGCGCGTTTAGTTCGTAGCAAGTCCATGCCTTAACCGCGCAATACATCAAGACAAAAAGCGATACTATGCCTGGCCGGATAGCAGAGCGCCAAGCGCCCATTAAATCTGCAAGGAATCGACCGAAACCAGTTTGGCCTTCAAACTTACCTGCTGAGGTATCATGTCTAAGGCTTGCCTGGTAGCTTGCTTCGGCTCCGGCTATAGCAGTCATGTCAATTTGCATGGCCGCTGTTTTCTCAGCGCTTTTAAGCTGTAGAGCCATCATTGCAAGCTCTTGCTTGTTGTCCTGTCGGCCTTTGAAGTGGTCTAATAATTTTGGTGCCAGTGCAGATACTGCGCCGACTAATAAGCTTGCTATTGCCATGATTAACCCTCGTTAAGATATTGTTTAATATTACCAGAATTTACAACCGTTTCAGGAATTGCAGGTCGAACGATACTAATTGCACCGGTTCGGCTGTTATACCTAACAAAAATAGGCGTTTTAGAGTTTGATAGATTGGTTATTTGCTGCTTTGTTACCCCTATTGCCTCGGCTAACTTAACCTTTGGAATAATATTTTGCTTTAAAAAGTCGGCAAATGTGTATTTTTTATGACCCATGTTTTTTACCTTTTGTAATATTTAAGCTTTACTATTGGTTAATAGTAATATAGATTAATACTTGTGTCTATTAATTTAACAAGTCAGTCGCCTTTCAACAAAGCAATACGCCACGCGCAAGAAACAGCGCGACACGGCGGTACTGTTGCTGATTGTGGTTATAAAACTTTGGTATGGCGGCAGGTTTGGTTAAAGGCGTTTGAAGAGGCTCAGCAACAAGATTTATTTAAAAAAGGCAAAGGCAAATGAGATTTGAAGATGTAGTTTATGAAATGGCAGTCCCTGCAAAAAAACTGGATATAATTATCTGGCTTTTAACAGGCGGCAAAAAAGGTAAATTATTTGTAAGGGAGTCAAAAACTTTTAAAAAATGGTATCCGGATCACGTTAATTGTCGTTGTACTTCTGCGCCTATTATTGAAGAGGACCGCTTCTAATGGACTTCGAAGATTTCGACACAGAAGTAACACTCGCTGAAAACAACTTCCCTAAAACCGAGAAACTGCCAGAGGTAGAAGCGGATGAACCAGAAAGCAATCTGGGTTTATTCGAGGGAATATCTAACGAAGACTATCATTCGGGGCGCGGTATTAGTTCCAGCTCTTTAAAATACGCCACAAAAGCTATGGCATTGTATCAAGCCTATCTAAATAAGACTGTTAGCTTTGAAGAAACCGAGGCTATGAGATTAGGCACGGCTACGCATAAAATGTGCTTAGAGGCTTATGACTTTGGCAGTGAAATTATTATCGGGCCAAAGTTTGGCAGAAAGGCATCTGACAAAGAAGCTAAAAAGGAATTTTACGAAGAGCACGAAGGAAAAACGATTATTACTGCAGATCAATATGAGCATTGCAGCCGTATGACTGAAAGTATAATGAGCTTTCCCTTGGTTGATGAGATATTCAATTCAGGAAAGCCAGAGCTATCTGGTTATTATGTCGACAATGGTGGTGATGATACCTATCTTGATGGCTCATACAAAGGCACTAACATGCTCTGCAAGTATCGACCAGATTGGCGCACTGATTGGTGCTTGGCAGACCTTAAAACAACACGCGATATTTCAAAGAATGCGTTTTCCAGAACTATTCATAATCTGCAATATCACCTAAGCGCCGCGCATTATCTTGAAGGTGATCGGATTCTTGGCGGTGATCCAGATAAGCAATTCGTGTTTTTATGTGTTGAGCCAGAGCCGCCATACCTGGCAATGGTTTATGTTCTTGATGAAGATTCACTTCAGCTTGGCAAAGAAGAGCGCCGTCAGGCTTTGAACGCCATTAAACTGGCTAGAGATACAAAAGAATATCCGCTTTATAATAACGGGATTGCTGAGAAAATCGGTGTTCCTCAATACGCTCACTTTGATAGTGTGAAGGCTAAGGTTTAAAAACCTGTTAATTAAAATCAACATAATGTAAACTACAATTATTACTAACTAGACCAAAAGGCAATTAAAATGGAAAGCAACGACAATCAAGAAGTATCAACACAAACCCACGCAGCGCCCGTTGTAGATATTACCAATAATCAACAAATGGCAATGATTGAACAGTTTGCTAATACTATGGCAGGCGGTAAATCTACCATACCTCAACACCTCGCGGGCAGTCCGGCTGATTGCATGGCTGTAACTATGCAGGCGATGCGATGGGGTATGGACCCTTTTGTAGTTGCTCAAAAAACTCATCTTGTAAGTGGTAATCTAGGCTATGAAGCCCAGCTGGTAAACTCTGTTATCACTTCCAGCACCGCTATTGATGGGCGTTTTCATTATGAGTATTCTGAGGGGCCTTGGATCGTTAACAATAAAAAACATGTTAATGAGAGTGACTGGGTGCGCGTTGGTGCAAAACTAGCCGGTGAAGATGAAATCACATGGGGCGAAAAGCTCTACCCTGCCTCAGTATCTACAAAAAATAGCCCTTTATGGGATCAAAGTGGTGCCGGTGTTAAGCAGCAGGCCGCATATCTTGCCCTTAAATACTGGGCGCGTCTTTACACTCCTCACGTAATCATGGGCGTTTATACGCCTGAAGAGTTGACCGAAAAGCGCGAGCTTAAAGAAATCAACCCAGGCGGATCTGCTCTGAATATTCCAGACAAAAAGGAAACTGTTGATACATCAACCGGTGAAGTTCTGGAAGGTGGTCAACAAGAAGCGCCGGGCTTTGATGACATTATGCAGGCAATGGTTAGTTCTGAAACTATCGAAGATTTGAACTCTGCATCTCTCGGTGTTTCTGGAATCGATAAAGAATCAGAAGATTATCAGAATCTTTATTCGTTTTTTCTGGAAAAGAAAGCAAAGCTTCTGGCGGATGCAGCTGAGCAGGAATAATTTTTAAAACCTATCTTCAAAATAAAAGGCAAATTAAATGAACGATAAAAAACCACTAAAAAAAGAAGATATTCCGCGATGGTTAAAAAACAAAATGACCAACGCGGCTATCTGCCGTGAGTATGGTGTTACGCCTACCCAGGTTATCAGGTTTTGCAAAAAACATGGCGCTGTATTAACTAAAGATAAGCGCGCAACCGGCAGAAAGATCAAGCACAGAAATACTATTTCAGTTTTAGAAAAAAACTACATGTTTGATTTTAGGCATAGATTCGGAGTGTCTGATAATGTTCTAGCTATTGCACAGGGGTCGTGGGTATAACCTTGAAGTCAGCGGTTTATCCGCTGCACTTGGTTGTTATAAAGGCCGTGAATTAATAAGAGGGTTAGATTATGTACGAATTTAGAATTTTAAGAAGCTTTAAAACCATACCAGAGATTACCGAGGTTATTGGAGAGCCTGCAAGAATGGTTAAGCAAGAAGAATCTCAAGTCTTGCAGTTCCGCCCTAGAGGTAAAGATTTGAACTGGGAAGATGTACCTGTTGTAGATTTTGATTTGGACACGGGAGAATACATTTAGGCCGTATAACCTTGGGCATAAAGCGCCGAGGTACGAGGTCGATTTTAATGCCGTTGTTATACGGCTATTAATTACGGAGATGGAGAATGTTTAAAAATATACAAATATTTATGCTTGGCTTTCTTGTCAATGCTTGCCTGTGGAGAGTAGATCAAGGACATTTGGCAGATATAGTTTTCCCCGTTGCTTTGTCTGTGCTGTGTTTGCTGCTTATTGTTATACAAAGCTTAAAGGAGAGATCCGTATAACCTTTGCGCTATGCGGCTAAGCGTAGCGTGTCCGACATGAGAGCGTTGTTATATTACGATAGGAGATTGAGAAGATGAGCGAGTTATTACATTACACATTGATATTTATAGCAGTAAAAAGCCTGACGATAGGTTATGAGTTTAACTTTTATTACGCTCTGAGGTATCGGAAAAAATATTTTTCTTGGTATTTTAGTCGGCCAAAATTTAACCCTGATGAAAAGTAATATAACCCCGCTATAAGCGGTTGAGAATGAGGAGGAACGACGAATGAGCAATCCGATTGATAGCTTTGTTATGCGTTTTGAGCAGCTTAGAAAAGAGCTGTTTGACGCTATTGATTACAGTATAAAAATGGACGGGCATCACAAAAGCTATGAGGGTAAGCTTGCATTAATTTGGCCTCATCGTTTTACCGATGAATATCAGATCGTATTATCTTGCTATGTAATCGGCCCAAGCCGTGGCCACACTTGGACAGGAAAGAGTCATGAAGAGTGTTTAGCGCAGGCAGAAGAAGATATTAGGCGTTGGATTAAAGAAGACGAAGAATCTTGGGGTGACGCATAACAGGTATTACACCGGCGCGAATGCGTCCGGTGCTAATCAGTGTTATATATTCTGTAATATATAAGCTTTACTTTCTGCAAATACTATCCTAATATGTAAATTCAAGTTATTACTAAATCAAAAGGCAAATGTTATGAGTAATGAAAAAAAGGCTGTTCAGTCAGTAGAGACAATCGCAAGCATTGAGGAAAAAGGCCATACACAATTGGCAAAAGCAAGTGTTTCAAAAACCACCGATACAAGCGCGGTTGCTATCCAGTATCCCGAAGCAGTCACTTATGACTTAACAGAATCATCAATTGAATCGCTCGGCAAAAAATACAGCCACTTAAAACAATTAGATGTTGATAGTAAGGAAGATTACAAAGAATTAACAGCTGCTATCAGTGATGTTAAAACGCATCGAACTAATAACGAAAAGCAGGAAAAGGCAATTAAAGATCCATTGAATGCCTTTCGTTCAAAGGTTATCGACCTTGGCAAAAAACTCCGTAAAAGTATCTCTATAATTGAAGATGACCTGAAAGCAGAAAAGCAACGCATCGATGACATCAAAGCAGAGCGACTAGCAGAGCAGCAACGGCTATGGACAAAGAATCTTACACTAACTGTCAGCCTTGCTCAGATTCAACCGGGTATGTCACTGGAAGCATTACAAGGCCACTTACAGGCAATCGAAGCGTTTGATTTAGATGGCTATGATTTTGGTGATCATATCGAGCAGGCTAAAACAAACAAGGCCAATGCACATGCGCAAGTAACGCAAGTAATCGCAATGGAAAAGCAGCGTTTAGAACAGGTTAGAATTGAGGCAGAGCGCAAGCAAAAAGAAGCCGAAGCCGAAGCCTTGCGCAAAAAAGAAGCTGAAGAGCAGGCCAAAAAGGACCGCATAGTTGAAGAGGAAGCAGCGGCGCAGCAAAAGAAAATTGATGAATTGCAGGCGCAGTTAGCAGAAGCCAACAAGCCAGCCGAACCAGAGCCGGAGCTAGAAACGCAATCAGCCAAACCAGAAATAAAACCTGAAAGTGAAAAGCGCATTGGTGGCTATCCGGTTGAAGCTCCTAAAAATGTGATTGATACATCCGGCATGGCCTCTGGTTTTGATCAGGCAGAAGAAGAGCAAATAGACGAAACCGGCGCGAATGATATTCCTGTATTAACTCAGCCTGATATATGCGCTTTGAATTTACTGGCAGATGACTTGGAAAAAATCTGCAATATTCATAAATTAATCGAATACGAAACAGAGCTGGCTTTAAATTCAGCCACTAAGGTTTTCAGCAACACTGAAAAAGCTGCTGCATGGCTTCGCAGTCAGGTTATTGGTGGTGAGCTATGATCTTTAAAAACGCGACATGCTTCACAATTTCAAACATGGAAGCGGTAACACGCGAAAAGCTCGCAGAGTTAAATGATTTTCCAGTAACCGAACCCCATAAAACACAGCTTTCCTCGCTTGGCTGGTGTCACCCTTTCGAGCAATCAGATTCGTTTATTATGCCAATTCCTTTTGCTGGTGAGCCACGATACACAGTCATTTGTATGGTTGAGGTGTACCGGAATATCGACAACGCAAGCATTAAACGCGAAGTGAAGAAACGCTGCGATGCACTTTTTGATCAATCCGGCGTACAACTTACCAGAAAAGAGCGCTTAGTTGTTAAAGAGGAAGTTGTTGTCGATGCACTGCCCGGTGCGCTATGCAAAGAACGAAGAACATTAGCCTATATCGACCACGAAAAGGCGCTGCTTGTTATTAATCAGGATTCTATCAAGAAGTGCGACGAATTCACTTCGCAGCTAAGAGAGCGCTTAGGAAGCTTGCCGGTAATTCCTTTACAAACAAAATATCGGCCTGAAGTAATAATGAACGAATGGCTAAAAGAAAACACTGAGCCAAGCTACATAGATTTCAAAGGCGAAGCGATATTCAAAAGCCCTTTAGACCTTGCGCAGACCGCAAAAGTCAAGCACGTAGATATTGATAGCCAGGTTATTTCAGAAATACTTGATATGGGCATGGTGCCGCAACAACTATATTTAACGTGGGTTATTTCGGAACACATAAAAGCCGATTTTCATTTAAAAGATAATCTAGCACTGAAGTCGATAAATCTTGATTATGAAGTCGAAGAGTTAGAAGATTTTTCAGGTCAGGATCAAGAGGCGGATAAACGCTCAGAATACGAAGCGACCGCCCTGCTCTTTATGGATTCAGTGAGCGATATTTTTTCCAAGCTTGTTGTTGTTTTTGGCGGCTTTGACGATTAGCGGAGTGCAATATGCTCTATTTAGTTACCAGGATAATCGAAACAAATGAAATATACGCTTCAAGGTTGGTTAGTTCATATCTTGAAGGTTTGCGGCTTTCGGTGCTTGTTATTGATTTACCTGGGTTTTGTACTTGGGTTGAGGAAATATAACCTTTTGCACAAGGGCAAGCGGTTTCCGCGCAGTCCGTTTGCTGCTAGTTGTTATGCGCTTTATTTACAAATAATTTAAAATAATACTTGTATCCTTTAAATAGTTGGGTATAATGATTACATCAACTAGAGAACTGGAGCAAAACAAAATGATTAAAGTAACTTACAAAACCTACTCAAAAATCTTAAACAAAGAATTTGTAAATACAAAAGAAGTAAAAAGCATGGAAGATTTTAGATTGTTTGCCTTGAGCTTAAATCTGGATTATGAAGTGTTGGAGGTGAAATAATGACACCATCACAGCAAGCAAAAAGCGTAGGGCTTAAAAGCCTTACGCATGTCAGCCAGATAACCGGAGTTAGTTTAAATACGCTCACTAACTGGCACCGCGACAAGCCAGATTTATTTAGGATTGTTCTGCTTGGTTGTTTAGCTGAGCTTGGCGCATAACCCTAAGCAACAGAGGCGAAAACCAACGCCTTTGTTAAATTTTATAAAATAACCCCAGCAGTAAAATGCAGGCACTAGGCCTGCACTAATTAAAAATAACAGAGGCAAAACCAATGAAAATTACCACAAAAAAAATACTGTTAGTGCCTGTCCTTTTGACTGCATTGTTATGTGGATGCAGTTACAGCAATAAAGAAGATGTAAAAGAAAATGCACAACGAGTGTTTGCAGAATCAGGCTATAAGATTACGGGCTATCAAGGGTATCAGTGGGGAAAACTTGGAGTTAATGGATATGGCGGGGCGTATGTTTGGTTTAATCTTAAAAAAGACAGTAATGGAATAAATTATCAAGCAGCGATGCAGAAATGGGGTGACGAGTACCACATTTATAATCTTGAGGCTATAGACGCTATAGCCCCATAAGCCATACACATAACCACTTTAACAGAGGCAGCGCGTAGCGCTGTCCAACGGAGCGCAGCGTAGTGCTGCTGCTTATAATTGTTATATTTATGGAGATTTCTATGAGCGACTACGAAATACTAAAGAAAAACTTTGAAGATATGGGGATTAAGTTCAACGAAGTTGATGTAGAAGCGAGTTTCGGTAAATGCCCCGCCAAGGTTGAGTACGACGGCAAAATTGAATTTGATCAGTTGCTCAGACTTGGTAATGGGGTTGGGTATTATTCTTTTGAGTGCGACCACTATTTCTTAGAAGGAAAATACCAAGGACATGGCGTGTGGGAGTAAATATAACCTTTGAGTTAAGCGCGTTAAAACCGCGCAGCGAACAGTTTTAATCCGCTTGAACTTGTTGTTAGGCGGTAACTATTGGAGGTATAGAGAATGTTTAAAAATATACAAATATTAGAGATGTTTAGAGTATTACTGTGTAGGGTTATTATTTGCTCATGGGCTATTCCAGCGCAATATTTAATTATGCTGCCTTTTTTTTATTTGTGTTTCGGTGACTTTAAGAGAGAGTTGCATGATATGAATAAGATGAATATAGATTTGTGGAATGGGAAGCTCTAACCGCCTAACCTAAGACTACAGCGGCGAGCTAGCGAAGTCCGTTGCTAGTGGTTGTTATGCGTAATTAAATAAAGGTGAAAATAATGGATAGCACAATACAAATACAAGACGATTTTAGCTTAATTAGAAGTGGGGAGGGTATGGACTTTAGCCTGCAAAATATTTGTGATAAATGTGGCTGGCATGGGAGTAAGCATTACGCGCACAATGATTACCAGCACTCTAACTGTAAAGAAGAAAGAGAAAGGCACAGGAATCAGTGCGTATAACCTTGCGATAAAAGGCAAAGCAAAAACTAATTAACTAAACAGGAATTAAAGATTATGAAAAACTTAAAAAAAAGCACTCTTGCTTTGTCCATTTTGATTGCGTTGTTATGTGTAACTGGTTGCGGAAACCCTGAAAGATGGGAGCATGTAAATATACACATGATCAATGATAATGGTGAAAGTGTAAGGGTGTTTAAAGATGTGAAAATTATATGTATTAAATCTGATTTTTTGTCTGGTGGTAAAAAATGGACAAGATTTGAGGATAAAAATGGTAAACAGTGGACAATAATGACCCCCCACAATTACGAATATTTATGAAGTATAACCCCTTAATTTGCGGCTGCTGAAAGCAGTCCGAAACATTTATTTGTTATGCGGAGGAAGCATGAAAAGTAATATGACAATTAACGTAGAATTTTTAGCTGGCACTACTATTGAGCAAGCAGTGGAAGAAGCTAAGTTAAAGGCAGAGAAGTTTGATGTTGCTTATATCTGTTTTAACTTCAACGGAACTTCTTTTTCTATAGGACGGAATGCTGACATTTGTGAGGTACTAGAAGAGTGGCGAGGTAGTGATAACAAATACGGTATTTGTGCCGCATAACCCCGCTATAAGCGGTTGAGAGTGAGGAGGAACGACGAATGAACAATCCGATTGATGGCTTTGTTATGCGTTTTGAGCAGCTTAGAAAAGAGCTGTTTGACGCGATTGATTACAATATAAAAATGGACGGGCATCACAAGAGTTACGAGGGCAGGCTAGCTCTAATTTGGCCTCACCGATTTACTGATGAGTACCAGATTGAGCTATCTTGCTATGTAATTGGACCGAATCGTAGTTATACATGGACAGGGAAGAGCCATGAAGAATGTCTAGCTCAAGCAGAAAAAGATATTCGTCGCTGGATTAAAGAAGACAAAGAGTCTTGGGATGACGCATAACACGTTCTTAACCGAACTACGCGGAGTTTTATAAAAAATGCATTATCGTAGTGCAAGAAAACACATGACAAAACAGCAGTTTTCTCGCATGG
>Ga0209434_1000147_pt1 | contig 37437 bp, 50 predicted proteins | sample ETNvirnome_2_300_FD_184068 | JGI IMG/M metagenome (GOLD analysis project Ga0209434, IMG submission 184068) | Marine viral communities from the Pacific Ocean - ETNP_2_300 (SPAdes) (version 2) | ecosystem: Environmental > Aquatic > Marine > Oceanic | place: Pacific Ocean | collected 2013-06-22 | reverse complement strand
GTATTCGTTCCGTTTTTTATAAAAATATTATATTTATAATAAAGAGATACTATGGAATTATATTATAAAAACGCGGAACATATTTTAAGAATAAAACCTTTTAATGAATTTGAAAAGATAACGGATAATATCGTAGAGCAACTAAATAAAATTGTAATACAATTTACTAAACGTGAAATTCAAAACAAGGCATTACAGATTACATCATTAATTAAATATAATGTAGGTGATGACTGGGTAACGCTGATACATAATAGTAAACAATTTAAACGGGATAGTATAACGTTAAATAGTTATATTGGTAGGTATGGTGATGTAGTGGGCACACAATTACACACAGAACGTATTAATACATTTAAGAACTCGGTGAGTAAAAATACATATGTTAAGAAATACGGGAAACAAAAATGGCAAGAGTTATGTACATCAAAGGTTAGCTTTTCAGAGCAACGTTTTGTAGAAAAATACGGCGAGTTACTAGGTAAACAAAAATGGCAGGAAACATTAACAAAAAAACTAAACACACAAAGGGAAAACTTCAAGAATAAAAGATGGAAAAATGGCAGAACCTTAGAAGAATATCAGGAACGACATGGTATAGAAGATGGGTATAAACGATGGAATATTAGGAATAAACGCCAGAGCTATATGGTATCATTACAACGATACATTGATGAATTCGGTGAAGTTATCGGAACTAAAATGTGTCATAAATTAAAAAATAATACTTCATTGGATTCATTTGTTAATAGATATGGTGATGAAATTGGTAAAGAACGATATGAATTATTTTGTAAACGTCAATCGTACATAAACACATATCCATATTTTGTTGAACGGTATGGTAGCAAACTAGCACGTAATGAATATATTAAACGGATGGGTCCGTGGTTAAATTCCAAACCAGAGGTATATAGTAAAATATCACAAGAATTATTCTGGAACGTATCAGTTGCATTATCCGATGAACTCCAACAAAAAATTAAATTTGCAGAGTTAAACGAAGAATGTAAGTTTGTAACTAATATTGATTCATATATTCAAGTAGACTTCAAATGTGGTAATAAAATAATAGAATTTAACGGTGATTTTTGGCACGCAAATCCTAAACAATACAAAAAGAATGAAATATTAACACATCCAAATAATCATGTAATAGCAGAAGAGTTGTGGGACAATGATAAAAAACGAATAGATTGGTTGGAATCACATGGTTACGAAGTATTAATAATCTGGGAATCAGATTACAAAAAAGACAAAGAACAAATTATAAACATATGCATAAATTTTATAAATGAAACAACATAACTTAACCCCAAAAGACTTTATAATGGATGAAATTGTATCCATAGAGTTAATCGGTGAACGAGAAACAGTAGATATAACAGTAGAAGATACCCATATGTTTTACGCAAATGATGTATATACTCATAATTCGGCAATTGATTCAGAGGTAATCGAGGCTGATAAAATAGCAGATTCATATGCAAAAGTAATGAATGCCGACTTTATTATGAGTTGGAGTAGAAAAACAGCTGATAAGGTTAACAATACCGCGAGAGCTCACATTATGAAAAACAGATTTGGCCCCGATGGTATTACGTTTCCATGTAAAATGGATACAAATACTGGGTTTATTGAGATATATGATGGTAACACACCGGCCGGTATTCTATCATCAAAAGAGGCATCAAGTGGGAAACTCGTACAGAAAGAGTTACTGCACAAAAAATATTTAGACACAATGAGATAATTATGAAATACATGGGCAGCAAACGTAAGATTGCGAAATATATATTACCAATCGTATTACGTGAAAGAACTATTAATCAGTGGTATGTTGAACCATTTGTAGGTGGTTGTAATATGATTGATAAAGTTAAAGGTAATCGTATTGGTGCTGATCTAAATAAGTATGTGATTGCAATGTGGTCTGGATTACAGAACAACCACGAACGCCCTCATGTGATATCAAGGGAATTGTATTCAAAGGTAAAATTGGAATATGATAATGGAACTAGTATTGAGTATGATGATTTTATGAAAGGTTGGGTAGGATGGATGGGTTCATTTAATGGTAAGTTTTTTGATGGTGGTTATGGTGGTAAAACCTCTAAACGTGATTACATCAGCGAGCAAATACGGAATACTAAAAAACAAATACCTAAATTATTCGATACAAAATTTGTACATTCAAGTTATGAAAACTTGAATATACCAGATAATAGTATTATTTATTGTGATATACCATACAAGGACACAACAAACTATACAACATCTAAGGAATTTGATTATGATAAGTTTTGGGAATGGTGTAGAGTTATGAGTGATAAAGGCCATAAGGTTTTCATAAGTGAATATCAAGCACCTGTTGATTTTGTTTGTATATGGGAGAGAAATGTAACTAATTCAATGAGCACACGTATTACACATAGGCCAATTGAACGTTTATTTATATACAATAAACAAGCGAAACCTGAAAATAAATTTTGGTAACAATGATTGAATATAACATCTTAAATAAATTCATTGAATGTGATGAACTTGACGTGGAATATCGTAAGATAACTAATGATATATTAAGAGTTAAGGAAACAAAACATGCTTTACACGTAATATTTAAGTACTTCCGTAAACATGGATTTCCACACTATGATGTCCCTCATTATCAACGAGTTAAGGATATAAAATCGTTAATCAACTTTGATGAGAATACACTACTAATTGATAACAGACTAGAACAGACTATGCATGGTTTATCAACGGCCTGGTCGTACTTTCCGCATTGGGTGGATGTTCGGTGTGGATCAAGTAAAATGACACCAATAGAGTACTGGAATAGTGATGAAAAATTAAAAGAAATTATTAGAAAAACGTGGGTATGGCAACTGAAACATGGTAATGGAAAGTTCACACTAAACAGATTACGACAGAATTTTAAGATATATGGTGGAAACCAAACGGTGAGTAATTTTAGACCAACGGTTGCTAAATATCTATATAATACATATGGTAATAATGGTGTGATATATGACCCAAGTATGGGTTGGGGTGGACGATTACTAGGATTTTTATCAAGTAATTGTAAGACTTATATCGGTACTGATCCATCTACTAAAACATATGCTGGTCTTGTTAAACTCAACAAAGATTTGAATTTACACGATAAACACGTTGAATTTCACAACTTAGGTTCTGAGATATTTAAACCAAAACATGAAAGTGTTGATTTGATATTCACATCACCACCATATTTTGATACTGAGAAGTATTCAGATGAACCAACTCAATCATATTTGAAATATCCATCAGAGGATTTGTGGCTGAATGGGTTTTTAACAGATACAATTAATAATTGTTATCATGGATTACGTAAAGGTGGTCATATGATATTAAACATAGCAAATACTACGAAACATAAGAACATAGAAGAACAGACAAAAAAAATATCAGAAAATACTGGATTTAGACTAAAAGATACTATTTATCTAACACTATCTAGTGTTGCAGGTAAGGGAATAAAAACCGAACCAATATTCATTTTCATCAAAAATTAACAGTTAAAAGTACATACATTTTTAAATAAACAATAGTTATATTCACCAATAAGAAATTAATAGAAAATCAAGACGAAATTATGACACAAACATCAGAAGAATTATTTGAACAAATTAAGACATTATTTGATCAATTTGAAGTAGAACATAGTAAAACAACCAAAGCCTCAAATACAAAAGCACGTAAGGCTATTGGGGAATTGAAAAAACTAATAACGGACTACCGTAAAGCATCGGTAGCAGAATCTCGTTAAAAACATGTGGTTGTTTTTTGTACTTTCTTATATTTATAAGTATGAGAAAAGAAAAACAATTTCATTTCATATACAAGACCACAAATACAATAAGTGGAAAATATTATATAGGAATGCACAGTGCAGATGATTTAGATGATGGATATCTAGGTAGTGGTAGAAGATTACGATATTCATTAAATAAATACGGTAAAGAAAACCACAGTCGTGAAATCTTAGAATTCTGTAAAACCAGAGAAGAATTAAAATCACGTGAGGAGGAAATTGTAAATCTCAATGAAATTGCTAAAAAAGAATGTATGAATCTTAAAGTCGGTGGTGAAGGCCGCCGACCTGGAGAGTCGATATGTGATAGTACACGAAAAAAAATTAGTGTAGCAAATACAGGAAAACGTAGAAGTGATTCATATAAAAAACATATGAGTCAAATGATGAAAGGTAATACTAACTGTAAGGGTAATAAGTTATCAGATATACATAAACAAAAGATTGCAAAATCGGTAACTGGAGAGAAGAATGGAATGTATAATAAACATCATACAGATGAAAGTATTTATAAGATAAGACGTTCACTTGGACATACAGTTCACCAATATTCATTGAATGGACATTTTATAAAAAAATGGGATTCGGCAAATGAAGCTTATATAAACTTAGGGATTAGGTGCGACTCTATATTGGGGTGTTGCCAAAAAAAATATGGATACAAAACTGCCGGTGGATATCGTTGGGAGTATACGAAAAAGTAAATTAATCAAATAAAAAACAACTAATATAATATGAACACAACGAATCAATTAGATTTGGATAAAAGAATACTTAGTGATATTGTGGTACACACCAAATACGCTAGACATTTAGAGAAGGAAAATCGTAGGGAGAATTGGTTAGAAATTGTGACCCGAAATAAAGACATGCATGTGAGAAAATACCCAATGATAGCGGGTGAAATCGAAGATGTATATAATAAATTTGTATTAACTAAAAGAGTATTACCCTCAATGAGGTCAATGCAGTTTGGTGGACGACCTATTGAGATAAACAATTCAAGAATTTATAATTGTGCATTCCTACCAATAGATTCAATATACAGTTTTTCGGAAACTATGTTTCTTCTACTAGGTGGCACAGGAGTGGGTTATAGTGTACAAACACACCATATTGAAAACCTGCCTGAAATTCATAAACCTAATTATGATAGAAAACGAAAATATGTGATACAAGATAGTATTATAGGTTGGGCTGATGCTGTTAAGGTACTATTCAAATCATATACAGGTAAAATCAATTCACATATTCAATTTGATTATAGTGACATCCGAGAAAAGGGTGCATTATTAATCACGGCAGGTGGTAGAGCACCTGGTCCTGAACCACTTAGACTGGCTCTTACTAAATTAGAGGGTATGTTACGTGAAAAGGAAGATAACTCAAGTTTATCATCACTTGAAGCACATGACATTATGTGTCATATCGCTGATGCAGTTTTAGCAGGTGGTATTCGTAGGGCGGCAATGATAGCGTTGTTTAACCTAAATGATTCTGCTATGTTATCATGTAAGATTGGTGACTGGTACATTAGAAATCCACAACGTGGTAGAGCTAATAACAGTGCTGTAATACTTAGACATAAAATCACTAAATCTAAATTCCATCATTTGTGGGAGCGGATGAAAGCTAGTAAAGCAGGTGAACCTGGAATATACTTTACAAATGATATGGATTGGGGTACAAATCCTTGTGCTGAAATTTCATTAAGATCTAATCAATTTTGTAATCTTACCGAGATTAACATGAGTAGTGTGAATGGTCAAGAAGATTTTAATCAACGTGCAAAGGCAGCCGCTTTCATAGGTACATTACAAGGTGGTTATACTGATTTTCATTATCTACGTGATGTATGGGCTAGAACTACTGAAAAGGATGCCCTACTAGGTGTTAGTATGACAGGTATTGCATCAAAGGGTAATTTATTATTAGATTATAGTTCAGCAACTCACGTTGTAAATGATGAAAACAAACGTGTTGCTGAGATAATTGGTATAAACCCAGCGGCAAGAACAACATCAGTAAAACCTGCAGGGTGTCAAATACCGTCTACTAAAATACGAACAACTGATGGTGATATGAGTTTATATGATATTTTTAAGAAAAATGGTATAGAACTTAATGATAAACTCAATGAGTACCGAGAATGGTATGATGTGAATACTGATATTAAAGTGTATGATGATAACGGAAACGAAAACTCCATTACAAAATTATTCATCAATGGTACAGAAGAAACAGTTAAATTTACAATGGAAGATGGTAGTATAATTGAATGTACACCACATCATAAATTTATGATGTCAGACGGCACTTGGAAACAAGCAATTGATATAACAGAGGATGATGATTGGCATTCTAATAAAGATGAACTAAAAAATAAGTTAAAGGAACAGATACAATGAAATTCAAGAAAAAAGAAATAACACAATCGTTCACAGTAGACATTGAGGTAGAAAATAAACCGATGTATCAAATGTCAAATGGGACTCTTTCACATAATACAACAAGTTTAGTGTTGGGTACAAGTAGTGGAATACATGCGTGGCACAATAACTACTATATAAGACGAATGAGAATTGGTAAAGATGAATCAATTTATCCATATCTAAAGAAAAGACATCCAAAATTAATTGAGGATGAGTTTTTCAGACCAGAACAACAATCGGTAATATCAGTACCACAACAAGCACCAAAGGGAGCGATAACAAGACACGAATCACCGATAGATTTATTGGAACGTGTTAAGTTTATATCCGAAAATTGGATACATAATGGATACCGAAAAGGACAAAATCACCATAATGTATCATGTACAGTTTCGGTAAAAGATAATGAATGGGATTTGGTACGTGATTGGATGTGGCGAGAAAAACGACATTATAACGGTATATCCGTAATTCCTTTCGATGGTGGTACGTATAAACAAATGCCGTTTGAAGACATTACTAAAAAAGAATACGAAGAATTATACTCACAACTTAAAAGTATCGACTTAACCAAAGTAGTGGAAGCAGAAGATACAACTGAGTTATCAGCCGAACTTGCATGTAGTGGGGCTTCATGTGCGTTGGAATAGTTTAGAATTAATATAAACAAAACAGGAGTAAAGCTTCAAAATTAATTATGAGTGACCAAACTGTACGAGATAGGATATCATCATCATTAAAGAAAACAATAAACACACCAGAGAATTTAAAAAAATGGAGTGACTGTAAAAAAGGATCAAACAATGGTAGATGGTTGGGAAGTATTGAGGTTATTGATTTAGAAGGAACAAGTACAGTTTATGAATCAGCCGTTGAAGTTTCTAACAAACTTGGAGTTGCACCACAACGGGTGAGAGAACATTGTAAAAATGATACACATTACGTTAGAGGCCCATATAAAGAATGGACATTTAAATTTTGTGAGATTACATAAAAAATATTATCATGAGTGATAATAGGTTACGTGGTGAAAACCACCCGAATGCCAAATTAACAGATAATCAAGTTATAGAGATTAAGAAACTAATAAAACAAGGATTCTCTAAACGATTAATCGCACGCAACTACAAAATAAGTACGTGGAACGTGGATTATATTGCCAAAGAATTTATTTGGAAACACTTAAAATAAGTCACTTTTTATTAGGAAGTCTCGAAAAAAAGTCGTACTTTAGTAGTATAAATTGATAATAAAACTTAAAACTTAAAACTATAAAGTATGAATGATGTATATGTGTTACCAATCGGTGTAATTAATATCCCATCAGGGAAGACCCAATATGATTGGGGTATTTATGATAATTTCCCAACCACAACATCTGTATTTCTTACAGATGAAAATATGTTACTATACGCACAAAGTGGAACATTCAAAGTAGGTGATGTAATTACGAATCTACGTGGTAATGATTCTCGTAGAGTATTGAAACGTAATGTTAAAATACTTGCAACTTCATTGGTAATCAAAGAGGATGTGATGGCAATGTTGAAAAAACATGGTTACGATTACACACCACTTAGACCATTTCAGAAAAGAACTAGTGGTAACAGGAAGTTAAAAACTTCGTATTCAGTAAAATAATTTAATATTTCCTTTTGTCAAATTGTTAATAACTTTTCACAAAAAGACTTGTGTATGTCAAATAATTGCTGTACTTTAGTAGTAGATATTGAAAGTAAAACTTAAAATGAGTAAATTTAAACCAAATACAAAACAATCTACGTTGTTTTCATTGAAACGATTGTGGGTATATGGTGTGTTGATATATCATCCAGTTAAAAAAACATGGATGTTGGCTAAAGCACCTGGTCAAACTTTTCAACTCACACGTGAAGATGCTATTAAATACGCCATCAACAATACCGCCGGTAAATTAAGAGGGGTACTTACAGAGAAAAATATAATTTTTTGTGTGGATATGACCGACCAAGCTAAGAAAGTTGGTATGCTTCATGAGAATTCTAAGTTTGATGATTTTATTAGGCCACATTTTCCTAATTGGAACGGCGTTATTACAAATAAATTCGGTGGTTCTTCACAAGAACTATTAGAATTTGATGCAAGTGAAATTGATGAGGATGAGATAAAAAAACAATTATTGGAAACAATAACTAGATTATCTAATCAAGAATTAATCAAACCATCGGTGATATACACCGCAAGACCTTATTTAAGACCACTTTTGAGTGATGACTTTATGTCAGATAAAGGATTAATTGGTGGGTGTCCTGGTTCCGGTAAAGAAACATCAACACTTACTACTATAATACATTTTCACGATAGGTGGTGGGGAACTAAGTTTAACGAAACTAAATTGCACGTTGCAGTTGCAACTGTTCCTTCAACTACGATGGAACTTATTAAAGAGTTATCATCTGTCAGAGGTATGGTGAATGAACTTAATTTCTATGATTATTTTAGAATTAAACCATATATGGTACGTGATTACGAAAAAAGTTATTATCCAATATTAAACACCGAACAAAGAGTTTGGTTTAGACAGAATGTTACTGTTGTGGATGATGTATTGGATATTCCAACATATCACCCAAAAGAGGTTGTACCTGTATTGTTTGGTAGTTTTCATGATATTGGTATGGCTAATAAACACGACAAGATCACTAAACTTAAACCCAAATATAGAGGTTTGGAATCTAGGATTGGAATTCTATCTATTGGTGAGGCTCACAAGTTTTTATCTAGGTCAGATAACAAAATGTGGTCACATATTAATTCACTAAAAAGAGAATTTTTGATATTAATTACAGGAACACCGTATGATTATATTTTTAATGAGGAAGAGCAACTTTATTTTAAACCAGAGGAACGTGTATTGTTCACTTGGTTAGATTTGATTAGAGAGAAATATAAAAATCCAAATGGCCCGTTTGGAAAGTATCCTGATACTAATTACTATGGGTTACCAAATCTAAAAGATGTAATTGATGAATTAAAACGTAATGTTAAGTGGGAATCCGACATGAACTTACTTACTTATAGAAAACTATTCACAACATTCGATGACAACGGTGAATTTACTTATAAAGATGGTATACTATTCTTGTTCAAAAGATTGTTTGGACGAAATGTAGATACATTCTCAAACCAAGAGGAGGGCCTTAGTATAAACGCAGCTCCCAAACTATGTGATTTGGCTAAACGTCATATCATTATAGCACTTCCATCCGGACAGAATGGCCACGGCGTTGGTGAGTATGTTCCTAAATTAAAGAAGATTCTTGAGGATAGTGGAATATTATCGGAATACAAATTAATAGAGGTTTACGAAGATGGCGACGTTGGTGATATTAATAAGTTAGTTGACAGTAATGAGTCAAAAACAATTACACTAACTTGTACAAAATATTTAACTGGAACTAATATTCCAGCATGGGGTTCTGTTGTATTCCTAAAACCAATCGGCGACTCAGTTAAATTATTCGAGCAAATAATTGGTAGGGTGAAACGACCATTTGATGGTAAATCTAATTGTGGTATTTTCATTGGAAATATTGATGAAGTCATGAATATCGAGGTTTCCATAGCCGAGAAAATTTCCATGATGAATGGTGAATCAACATCGTTCAAGGAAATCGCCATTAGTGTCTTAGATTGTTATAATATCTTTGTGGGTAAAAATGGCAAATGGGAAGAAATTGATTTTCCTGATATGCCCTCTATTCTAGAGGAGTTATCTGTAAAAGGAAATTACGGTGTTTCTGGTTGTATACGAGAGTTAAAAACACCATATGGTTTTGATGATATGTTTAAGACTATTAAACGTGGTAAGGAAAAGATTGATATTGTTGATAATGGTGGTACAAAAGCCAAAGATATAAACAAACGAACACTAGCAAAACAACTTAGACTATTTACAGAGGAACTAAATAAACAAAAAGATAAAGATACATGGTATAGAAACATGGTAAAAAAACATCTTGCAAAAGTGAGATTACTATGTTACACCAATGAGATTAATACTTTACAAGAGGCAGTATCTGTTATTGAAAACGCGGTACAAAACCCACGAAACACAGAAAATAAGCTTATTCTTGACCAGATTGGGAAGGGTGTTCAATGGATACCACATTATATGTTAGATGGTACACAAGTTGACATAAGTTATATTAACAGGTGGATACATAAAATTAACTCAGATAATTTATCATTGGATGGTGTTATTGAGTTATTGGCATCTAAGGAATTACAAGAGGAGGATACAGCATATTATCCAACACCATTACGGTTATTTGATGAAATGATTGAAAAGTTCATTGAAATAAACAGAATTGAAAATCCAATGGTCTTGGATCCTGTTGGTGGTCGTGGGACATCATTGATATCGTTCATTAGAACTTATGAACGAATGGGAATGGAACTTGACACATCTAATATATATTATTGTGATATTAATCCAATCTGGGTTAAGATTTTCAAGAAACTTAATAACGAGTATAGTCTTGGTATTCCAGATGAAAATATATTTTGTGGTGATGTGTTGAATCCATCCAACAAACTAAAAAAACTACTAGATATGAAAGAATTCGATGTAATAATAGGTAATCCACCATATAAGAATGGATTACATATTGATATTTTTAATACAGCATTTGATTATTTGAAACCAAACGGTGACATAATTTATGTACAACCAAGTACACCATTCATTAACAGAAAACCAACAAATGAAAATTCTAAAACCAAACAAATTAAAGAAATAATATTAGATTATAAAACTAAATTAACGTTAATTGATGGAAATGAAATTTTCAATGCTGGATTTTTCACCCCACTTTCGATTACACATGTTACGAAAACAAAAGATAAAAATATAGAAGTTATTTATTCTCACATTGATGATACTAATGTTGAAATTAAAACATATAATACATTAGATGATATCTTTATACATGGAAATGATATTGTAATACGTATTAAAGATAAAATATTTTCAAAAATGAATACAACGTTGGAAAATTACAATGCACGAAATAGTGATTATAAAAAATATAAATTTTATGTACATTTACCATCCATCTCAGGACATATTCCAAATCACGGAAAATTAAATCCAGACTTCTTTCAGTTATTATATAAAGATGACGAGAATAAATTTGATGATGTGTTTGGTGATTTCTTTGAACGGGGATATAATTACATTGGTGTATCAAATAAAACAGAAGGTCGAAATTTATTCGAATATGTAAAAACTAAATTTGCCAGATTTTGCGTTTCATTATATAAAATAAATGGTAATTTACACAGAGGGGAGTTAAACTCAGTACCTTATTTAGATTTTTCACAAAAATGGACAGATGGGAAATTATATGAACATTTTAATTTAACAGTTGAAGAAACTGAATTCATAGAAACATATATTCAAAATTGGTATGAACGTGATTTTAGATAAATATATAAATCACACTCGTAATTTCGATTACATGAGTGGTGTAGAACGTGATGATCTCCGAGTAAAAGAAACCGCCGAAGTTTTTACACCCACATCGTTGGTACAAGAAATGTTAAATAAGTTACCAGAATTCACATTCATAGATAAAACAAAAACATTCCTAGACCCAAGTTGTGGTGATGGTCAATTCTTATCAGAAGTGGTAATACGAAAAATGGAACGTAGTAAATGTTCATTGGAACAAGCACTTTCAACCACATATGGGGTAGAATTAATGGAAGATAATGTAAAGCTATGCAAGGAACGATTACAAGGACCACATCCAACACAAGAGATATTAGATATCTTGGATAAAAACATAGTATGTGCAGATGCACTCACATACCACTACCGGTTTGATGGGTCATCACCAGAAACGACAGAAACGGAAAATACTTTAAATAGATTTATATAAATAATTAGGTTATTACAGATAAATTTCGTATCTTTACAAGATAAAATAAAACAATGGCTAAATACACAGAACAACAATTACAGCAAAATTATGCTGATTTCATAGAATTTCTTAAAAAGGCATTCTCAGGAGATAGATTAGATAAACTATTACACATGTATTCCGAAAAGGAACTTGGGATAAATGCATTGATATCACCCGCAAGTGGTAACATTGATTATCATAATTCCTATGATGGTGGTTATCTTGACCACATTATGAATGTTGCTAAGAATGGTATGAAAATGATGAAAATGTACCAAGACAGTGGTGGTATAATTAATTTCACACAAGAAGAATTACTATTCTCAGCAATACACCATGATTTAGGTAAACTTGGTGATGTTGGTAAAATACACTTTTTACCAAATGAATCGGAATGGCATATAAAGAATCAAGGTAAACTATATGTACCAAATCCAGCGTTATCATATATAACCGTAACTGATCGTACTTTTTTACTATTGAATCGGTATGGAATCAAATATTCTGAAACTGAATTTTTCGGTATCAAATTGGCTGATGGTATGTATGAGGACGAAAACGCACGTTATCTAAGAGCTTATAATGTAACACAACACAGACGAACAAATATTCCTTATATAATTCATTGGGCTGACCACATGAGTACATGTATCGAACGTGATACCGTAAGACCAAAATAATATGTGTGGTATAATTGGTGGTAATGGATACAACGTAGATACAATTCAAGGTGGTTTACGTAAAATAATACATCGTGGTAGGGATAACTCTGCTTACGATAATGTGGATGAATTCTATTTTGGACACAACCGATTATCAATACAAGATTTATCAACTGATGCACACCAACCATTTTGGGATATAGATCACATGGTTTGTATAACATATAATGGTGAATTGTGGGGAAGTGAATTTACTAAGGAATTAAAGGATAAGATTACAATACCATTCAGAACGACTTCAGATACCGAAATTATACTGAATGGGTATTTACAATTTGGTGTAGATGTATTTCGTGAGTTAGACGGTATGTTTTCATTTGCAATTATAGATACACGAATTGATACATGTTTCTTAGTTAGGGATTACATTGGTGAAGTACCGTTTTGGTATGCACTTAATAGTGATTCTAATTTGGTATTTTGTTCTGAAAAGAAAGGTTTACCAATTAACGAGTTGTATGAAAAACAAGTTAAAACGGTGCCACCTGGAACATATATCGAATACAATTACAAAACTAAGATACACAAACAACATACATATTATGAGTTATCAACTGATATCATAAACGATGATAGAGAAACCATAGTAAAGAAAATTAGAGAATCGTTAGAAGAGGCGGTGCGAGTTAAGATGATATCTGACGTACCCATTTGTACACTTTTAAGTGGTGGCATAGATAGTGTGATAATCACATACTTACTTTCAAAGATATACCCACAGATAGAAGCTTTTGTGGTTACAACAGATGGTGGTACTGATATAGAGTTTGCAAGAATAGCCGCTAAGGAATTTGGTATCAAACTACATGAGGTTTATTTATCAAGTGAAGAAATTGAAAGTATGATAGATAGTACATTGTATGTTACCGAAATGGCCAAATGGCAAAACGTTGGTAGTGCATTAGCTACTAGAAAACTCGGTGAAGCTATTGATGAACAAGGATTTAAGGTAGTATTTAGTGGTGATTTATCAGATGAAATATGGGGTAGTTATGGACACATTACTAGGTGGGCATATACCGAAGAGGATTATGATAAAGCTCGTAGGAAATTAATACGTGATGTACATAAAGGAAATTTCGTATCACAAAATACAAGTATTATGCACGGTGGTACGGTTGAAATACGTACACCGTATAGTTGGCGACCATTTGTAGAATACTCATTAAACATACCACCATTGTACCAAACTGAAAATAGTAGAATGAAACCACTATTGAGGGATGCATTCAAAGGTGAGATAAGTGATGAACTATTATATAGAAAAAAGATATGGTTTGCTCAAGGAGCTGGTATATCTGATATTATAGAGAAACAAAAACACACGTTAAAACAAAGATTATCTGATAAATTTCAGTATAAGAACACATTGGTACTAAATAAATTCTTTGGATAATGTTGAATGTGATACACATAGAGGAAGAGGGTGAAGAAATGGATAAAGTCATTGAGGATTCAATGGCAATTATCAATCTATATCCAGAGATATTTCCACATATGTATAAACAGGGATTCAGATTAGTTAAGAGAATTAAGAAAGGAAACTTGGTATTACAAGATGGTGTGGTAATTACATTTCATCAATATAAAGGTAGTACACCAATAACTCGTAATTCACGTAGTAAAGCAAAACCAAAGGCATTTATAATACACCAAATAGCATCAGATCAGAAAATAAAAGGTGCAACTAAAAAGGTACTAGATGAATTTGTAACATATTGTAAATCAAAAGGAGCACCGAATATCATATTAACAGTACGTTCATTCAATAGTAGAGCAAGAATATTCTACGAACGATATGGATTTAAATTTGTTGAAGAAACTCATTGGACATCTAAAGCGGATGGGATTATTCCAGGTGTTGTGTACAAATATCAGTTAGAAAAAATAAACAATGAAAAGTTTTTCAGTTTCGATTAGGAAATATGGAATATTTTTCATATATTTGCATCATAACTTTTTAAAATAAAATATGGCTAAATTAACATATGTGTATTGTAAAGTTGTAGCTTCGAAGTATAACACTCGAACTGAATTTCATTTGAATGGACATGCTTCAGTATGGATGAAAATTAAAAAAAATAAATGGGATGAGTTAATATCACATATTCCATTGTTAATTAAATGGACATATGATAGATGTAAGGAAGAAGTTAGTAAAATGACACATCTATCTGAATTACAAGGCCATTCAGCTTGTAATGCTATGAAACGAAACGGTTGGTTTGATGAGTTAACGGTACACCTAAAACGACAACTTCATAGACCATATACAATTGATGAGGTACAAGTAGCCGCAGCTAAATATAATAGACGAGTTGATTTTCAGAGACAATCTAATGGTGAGTATTGTGCCGCTAAACGGTTGGGTGTATTTGATGAGGTTTGTAAACACATGAACCGTTCCGCTCATTTACCGGCGTATACCCGTGATGAATGTATTGAATCTGCTAGAAAGTATAAAAACCAACGTGATTGGAAATTAGGTGACAGTGGTACATATTATACTGCATCTAGATCACGTAAAAAACTAGAACCATTTTTCGATGAGTGTATTGAACATATGGATTATATTTTTAAACCCAATGGGTATTGGACTAAGGAACGGTGTAGGGTAATTGCTAACAAATATACAACGTTTGTGGACTTTAGAAACAGCGAAGATGCATCCGTATATAATATAATAAAGAATAATGATTGGTGGGATGAATTATGTAGTCACATGAGTAGTGCCAAAATACCAAACGGGTATTATAGATTAAACCATGATAGATGTCTTACTGAAGCATCTAAATATAAAACACGTAGTGAGTTAATGAATGTTTGTAGTGGTGTGTATCGCGCAATACTTGACAATAAATGGCAATCATCTTGTTTTAAACACATGGTTAGAACAATGACCATGAAACATCGACATATATATGCGTGTGAGTTTGAGAGCAGTAAGACTGTATATGTGGGTTTATCATGTGAGGTGGAACGTAGGAAACGATCACACATGGGATTAGAACGTAATAAACATGGAGTAAGTAAATCTACTGTGTATAATTATATGATAAAAAACAATGAGACATTTACGTTTAAGATATTAACACGTAGACCGGTATTAGAGAAAAACGCAGGTGATAGAGAACAATTTTACATGGATAAGTATAAGAGTAACGGATGGGTGTTGTTAAACAAAGCACCTGCTGGTAGTTTGGGTGGAATGCGAACGAAATGGACACGTGATGTACTTTTTAAAATAAAAAATGAATGTACTACTCGTGAGGAATATTATAAAAAAGTACCACCTCATGCTAGAACGGTAGCTATAGAATCTGGTTGGTGGCCTGATATTATGGATGGTTTAGTGAAGACAACACGATTTCCAGGTGAATGGAATGAAATGGATTGTATAGTAGAGGCTAAAAAATATAAAAATAGGAGTGAGTTACAATGTAATTGTAGTGGCGCGTATAAATTTGCAAAACGTACAGGCTTATTAAAAACATTATTTCCAACACAAAACAAAAACATAAAAAGTGAAAAGTTTTTCCAATTTAATTAGGAATTGTGATGGATTTTTCGTACTTTTAATATATAATACATGGACATACAAGAATATTTCAATCAGTTCAAAGACATGAAGCCTTACTTCTTCATAAATGAAGATCAGTGGACTCACGTCAAAGAAACGTATCCGAAGCAAGAGGTTAGGGAAATACTAGCTGAAATTCTAATGGCATATCCCATACCATATGCGGATATCATCGAACAAGATGCTTATAAAGATTTTATGCGGCTCAAAACGGTGCGTTGGAATGAAATATTAAAAGAAGGTGAATGGTTTCCACGTAAGGCCTCCGAGTCTCGGTATCCGTACATATATAAAGACAAACAATTATATTTTAGTAGATTAAACACAGGTAACTCATCATCTAACTACTTCCAACAGAAAAATAGGTGGTCAGTTGATGGCTCAGTTTCACCAGGCCCTCAAAGGACATGGGGAGATAAGAAATTTATGATCTCGTTAATGGGATCGGCGTATTCACTCAAATTACCACAATTGGGTAAGAGTGAGTTACGTACCATGATTGGATTACGCAAGTATATATGCGCCCAATTCAAACCAAATGTTGCCAAGATATTCTATGAAATGTTCAAGGCTAAAACCGTATTGGATTTTTCAATGGGATGGGGTGATAGATTGGCAGGTTTTTATGCATCGGATTGTACCGAACATTACGTAGGTTTAGATCCACGTAAAGAGAATCATCCTATATACGAACAACAAAAGGAATTCTATGAGAAACATTTGGGGTTCTTTGAAAATGATAAAACATCAGAATTTCATATATCACCCTCAGAGGACTTTGATTTCAGTAAATGGAATGAATACTTTGACGTTGTATTTACATCACCACCATACTTTTCAGTAGAACGGTATTCGTATGATGATACACAGAGTTGGGTACGATACAAGAATATAGATGATTGGAATACCAATTTCCTACACAAGACTCTTGAAAAGATTATACCAACTGTTAAAAAAGGTGGTATCATTGCAATTAACATAGCTGATGTATATACAAACGCAAAGTGGTCAACTGATAGGTCGTGGTTAGAAATATGTAACCCAATGAATGATTATTTAACATCAAAGGGATTAACATATGAGGGTTGTATAGGACAGGCCATGGCACGTAGACCAAATTCCGGTGGAGCCGGAACTGCTAAAGATACCGAACAATATAGTGAAGAACGAATACAAGAATCAGAAGAGTCAAAAGACAAGTTGTTTTCTGAACCTATTTGGATTTTTTCTAAATAACAATTAAACAAAGGTTTTTTATAAAAGTTTTATATTTATATATAGATGGGACGAAACAAGAAGTATCATACCGATGAAGAAAAGAAAGCTGCTAATAGAGCAGACTGGAAACGTTGGTATAACAAAAACAAAGACAAGCATAATACCCGTCAGATGGAGGCTTATTATGAAAAACGAATTAAAGAAATGGAAGAGAAATTGTCCAACTTGCGGGAAAGTGATTAACTACACTCGTGAAAGAAATTGGCAATATGCAAATAAAACTAAGACAAATTGTCAGTCATGTGCAAATACAGGACGAACTCATACCGAAGAAACTAAAAAACATAAAACAATGGACGAAAAAGAACAAATACTAGAAATACTTGCCGAAGCTAACGCATATGGTCTACGAAATGAGGTAGAACAAACGGCATGGAAAATCATAAATGAAGGTTCAACTACTACATTGGTAGAAGCATATGAAATGGCATTTAATGAATGGGTAAAGTAATATGAACGAAGAATACACATTCTTTTGGAACGGCCCTTTTTCACAATGGTATCCAACAGAATTCACAGTTGATGGTGTTACGTACACCTGTGCTGAACAATACATGATGCACCAAAAAGCAATAACATTTGGTGATTTAGAGACATCACAAAAGATTATGGAAACATCATCACCTCATTCTCAAAAGAAATTGGGGAGATCGGTACGAAATTTTGATGCAATTATGTGGGATGGAATATCATATGATATTGTAAAACGTGGTAACGTTGCAAAATTCGAACAAAATCCTATACTGATGACAGAGTTAATGGAAACCTACCCAACTACATTAGTAGAGGCTTCGCCATATGACTCAATATGGGGCATCGGAATGGGTGTAAATGAAGCTAAGAAAACACCGAAATCAGAATGGAAAGGTGAAAATCGGTTAGGAAACGTATTAACAGAGGTACGGAATCAATTAAGAGATAGATAGTATGAAATCAAAATCAAGTGTTAAATTAACAGAAAAGGCCTCATATGAAATGGGGTTACCGACTGATGCTGTATATGTAATTGATGATATTCTTGAAGATAAAGTTGATTATCCAATAGTATTACGTGTAGATGAAAAGAAATAACGAATTTACTGAAATGTGAATTCATAATAATAAACGAATAAATGTATCGCAATTGCTATTACCAAAAAGAACGTAACCGTGTACATGTCTGGGATGACGAACGGGGTTACATAACAATGCCATACACTAAGTATGCATATGAACCTGCTGAGAATGGTCAGTATACATCATTGTATGGTGACAAGTTATCTAAAATATATAAGTTTAAAAAAGGACAAGAGGGTTTATTTGAATCCGATGTACCTGAGACAACACGGGTATTAGTAGATATGTACACCGATAGTGATGAGGTATCTACGGGTATTGTAGTAATGCCATTTGATATTGAGGTCGAAACCGAAACGGGTGCACCTAATGTTAAAACAGCTGAAAACGAAATTACTGCTATAAGTTTACATGATAGTGCAACTGATCAATATTGGGTATTGGTACTCAATAAAGATGGTACGATGCAAGAACGAACAACACCAGAAGCCATTGTACTACCATTTCAGACTGAACATGAATTACTCATGAAATTCTTAGAAATTTATGAGGGAATACACCCAGATATAGTTACAGGTTGGAATATTGATTACTTTGATATACCATACATATATAATCGGTTAAAACGTGTTCTTGGTGATGTATATGCTAATAGATTATCACCAATCGGCGAGATGTTTTATTCAGATTACCGAGATAGGTGGTTCATTGCTGGTGTAAGTTGTTTAGACTACATGGTAATGTACAAGAAATTCACATTTGGTGAACTACCTAATTACAGATTAGATACAGTTGCTAGATTAGAACTTGGTGAGGGTAAAATTGAACATCAAGGTAACTTGGATGAGTTATTTAGAACTAATCTTGATAAATTTATCGAGTATAGTTTAGTAGATACCAAATTGATTATTAAGTTTGAGAAAAAATTAGAGTTCATTGAATTAGCACGTGGTATTTGTCACGCAGGCCACGTGCCATATGAGGATATAGTATATTCATCTAAATACTTAGAGGGTGCATTATTAACGTATCTAAAACAACGTGGTATAGTTGCTCCGAATAAAAAACCAAAAACAAAATTGGTTATCAAAAAGGGTATATCGGGTGAATCACGTATATACGTAAGGGGTTCATTGGCTGAAATACCAAATACTGGTACACTAAAGATAAATAAATCAAAATCAAGTAAAATACTAATACCATATATAGGCATTAACCGTGAACAGGGATATTTTGAAACGGCAAAACCACTTCCAGAAACATTAGATAAAGAGTGGGGTGTTGTTATTGATTTAATGGGTGCTTATGTAAAAGACCCAATTACAGGTAGATACGAATGGATATATGATTTGGATTTAACATCACTATATCCAATGATTATTATCACATTGAATATTTCACCTGAAACAAAATTGGCGAAAATAAATAATCATGACTGGGACATTCTGAAACTTAAGAGTGGTGAGTATAATGAACCAATATCAATTGCAGTTGGCCCAAACGATAACAAAGAAATATCAGCTGATGATGTTAGGAAATTATTAGATAGTGGTAGAGTCACAATATCAGCTAATAATGTGTTATATAAATCTGTAAAAGAACAAAAAGTTGGAAAAATTATATATGATAATGACACTAAATAAAATATTTTTATATTTATAGTCATACTAATTATATGAAATATGAAACAATATGAAATTAAATGTTCGTCATGTGGTAAATCACGTGAGTTTACGGAGAGTAGTTATTACGAAGCTAAACGATTAGATAAGACTGTATGTAGGTCATGTGCACAAAAACAAAGACCCAACCGGGTGTCTAAATATAATGATAAAATCAAACATGGTGATGTTTTTAGAAAATGGACGGTAATAGGTGATGTAATAAAAGATGGCGGTTTGATAAAATGTGAATGTGAATGTGGTTATATATCAACAGTTAAAATAAATAGATTGTTAAATGGTACAACAAATGGTTGCCGAAAATGTACGGTTGTTGGTAGTGGTAGTGGGAACTGGCGCGGGCACGGTGAAATACCAGCTACAGTCATCACTAAGATAAAAAATAGAGCACATAAACGGGGTTATGAATATAACGTAGATGGTCATTATCTAATGGAACTGTATAAAATACAAGGTAAAAAATGTGCATTAACTGGTATAGATATAGATTTTATTCCACGGGATGGGTATAATATCGCAAATGGTCATATGAGTGCATCTCTTGATAGAATAGATTCATCACGTGGCTATATCAAAGGAAATGTACAATGGGTGTATACGAAAATTAATATGATGAAACAAGCGTACACTCAACGAGAATTTATAGAATTATGTAAGAGCGTAGTAGATTATGATAAAAATAGAGTTATATAATAAAATTTTAGAATTTGACAACCGTGAATCAATGTTGGAACATTTAACCCGATATGAGTTGAAATTAAACGATAATGGTGATATTATAAAAACAGAAGACATAGGTTGTATTCCAGGTATATTGAACATTTGGTTCGATAAACGTGTTGAGTATAAAGGTTTAATGAAAAAATACGGTATAGCAAATGATACCGACAAATACAATTATTATAACAAACGCCAACACGTACAAAAGATACTACTTAACAGTTTATATGGTGTACTTGGATTGCCTGGTTGGAGATTCTACGATGTGGATAACGCCGGTGCAACGACTGGGTCAGGACAACTTATTATAAAGTCTACAGCTGATATGGGTAACACTAAGTATAATAATGAAATAAACTCACCACATAGAGTTCAAGTTGAATTAGAAGATAATACGATTAAGCAATACAAATTAACTGAATACATAAAGGTAGTACGAAATGGTGAATTAGCTGAAATAATGGCAAAAGATTTAGTAATGACAGATGAATTAAGTTAAGCATGAAAACATTTAAGATAGAAAAACTTGATAAGGGTGTAACCGGGTTACACTTAACGAAATTAACGAGAAAGTAACAGGATATTACGAGATAGTATAATAATATGAAATCAAAAGAAAACATGTATGATGATAAGTACCGATTGTACAAGTGGCAGGGATTCGATTCACTTCCACGAGAAGCGGTATTAGAGTTAATGGATGATTATATAAATGAACACCTTAGTTACACATGTGAAGATGGTACAAAGTGGGGAATTGGCAATTGGTGTGTGATGTGCACTCAATCTAAAAAATGTTCATTTTTTAATGAAGAAAAGAAACGAATTGATTTAGAATTACAACTAGATGCATTAAAAACATGATTTGATGAACGATATCACTTACATATCAAACAACAAACTAAAGATTTAGAAAGACAACAAAAAATAATGGAAATACTTAATTGTAAATTTATACGATTAAGTGATAAAAATGTAGATACAATTTATGAAGATTAAAAACATACAAAAAATAGAAGTCGATGTAGATACAATATGGATTAATTCTAAATTATCTAAAAGTGAATGTAAAACTTAATTATATGATATTTATACATAGATACATTAACGTATCAATGTAAAGGATATAATATGAGTAAAGGAAGTGCAAGGACATTAAAATATTGGTTAGATAAAGGTTATAAAGGTGAAGAAGCTGAGCGAATGAGGTTAAGTAGAATACCAGGAACATTAGAGTATTTTATGATATTCAAAAAAATGAATGAAGATGATGCTAAGAAAGCTAAAGAACAATATCACGGTAAACGAAAAAATACATACGAGAATTTTATTAAAAAACATGGTGAAATTGAGGGTGAAATAAAATGGCAACTTTACAAGGATAGGCAAGCATATAGTAATTCATTTGAGTATAAACTTGATAAATATGGTTGGAATTTAGATCAGTATAATGAATATAATAAGAACCGAAATAAAATAATAACAAATATAAACGAGAATTGGATATCCGATTCGGAATTGGATAGGATTAAATTACGATTCAAAAACCGACAAAAGTTATATGGTTGGCCCGATGAATGGTTGAAATTATACATAGAGGCTGATGATAAAATGGTAGGACAATTTAATCATCAATTAAATAAAGCGTATTATGATGGTTGGGTTAATCAATTTGGCAAACGTAAAGCCGATGAAATGGAACAAAAATATCATGATAATCGTTCTAACGCTAAACTCGGTGAAAAGAATGGGTGTTATGGCAGACCACGACCAGCGAGTGAAATAAAACAAATCTCAGATTCAGTTATTAAGTATATGAAATTGATGGTAAAATCAAATAAAGTATTTTCACCAGCATACAATATAAATTCAATACCAATAATAGAACAATATGGTAAAGATAATGGGTATAATTTTCAACACGCTGAGAATGGTGGCGAATATTCACCACCAAATACAAGTTTTTTTGTAGATGCATATGATACAGAAAAAAATGTAGTGTTGGAATATGATGAACGATATCACACAAGACCAGGTGTATCAGAGCATGATAAAATTAGACAAGATATTATTGGTAAACTATTAAAATGTAAGTTTATTCGTATAAATCACAAAAATGAAATAACAGAATATGATTATAAAGAAGATTGAACGAGTTGAGGTGCCAGTTGAAAAACTGGAACAGTCAGACTGGAACATTTACATTGATACAGATTCAGTATTTTTTAGTGCTGTTTCAATGTTAAACTATCGCCGGCCAACTTGGGAAAATAATGACCAAGAAACAATCGCTAAGTTCGTAGATGAGATTGCTGGTGAAATGCAAGATTATCTAAATGATTTCTATGATATGTTAGCACCTAGTGTGTTTAACGTTTCCAAAGATAATCACCGTTTGGAGATTAAAAAGGAATATATTGCTAAAGCTGGTATTTGGATTGCTAAGAAACGTTACGCCCAATGGATTATTTTGGATAAGGGTGTACCAGTTGATAAACTAGATGTAAAAGGATTGGACGTGGTTAGATCATCATTTCCCGAATCATTTGCAAACCTAATGAAAACGGTACTCATTGATATATTACGTGGTAAAACACAAAATGAATTACGTGATCTAATAATGGATTTCAAACATAATATGAACCAACTTAATATAGCCGAAATATCAAAGAATTCAGCTATTAAAGGACTTAAAAAATATATGGTTACGGATGGTACGTTATTTAGATATAAAAAGGGAACACCCGCTCACGTTAAAGCCGCTATAACATATAATGATATGTTGAAACACTTTAAAACACCATATAAATATGCACCTGTTAGGGATACTGATAAGATTAAATGGGCATATATGAGAAACAATCCATTTGGAGTCTCGGCGGTTGGATTTACGGGATATAACGATCCCGATGAAATAACTGAATTTATCAAAACGTATATTGATTACGATAAGATATTTGAACGTGAATTACTCAAAAAATTACAAGATTTTTACTCGGTTCTCGGATGGGGACAAGTGGTAAATGAAGCCAAGGCTGCATCCGTATTTTTTGACTTTGGTGAAGATTAACATTTATTTAACATATAATTACTTTACTTTTTTTACTTTACTTATATTTATATACAATGGGAAGAACTAAGAAATACGAAACTGATGAAGAACGATTAATAGCTAATCGTGAAAAGTCTCTTAGGTACTACCATAAGAACAAAGAAAATATAAATAAACAAAAAATGGTAGAATATTATGAACGACAAATCAGAGAAATGGAAGAAAAATTGTCCGAGTTGTGGAAATGAACAAATTTATAAAAATAAAATTAGGATATGTAAAATAAATTTCGTATCTTTGTATAACAAATAAAACTATAATAAAAACAAACATGGAAAAAACAAAATTGATAAAGTTTGTCAGCAAATACCATTTGTCCGGACTTATTGAAAGCGTAAAATGGGAATCAGACTCTTCAACATTAAAAACATCATTTATATCAGATGATAAATCCGTATTAGGTGTGGTTCAAATGAAAGAGTTTGAAAGTGATCCTATCACTTATGGTATATATGATACAAGTAAATTGGTAAAAATGTTATCGGTACTTGGTGAGGATGTTACATTGACATTGAATAAAGTTGAGGATAAATTGGTATCTCTTAAATTCAATGACAAATCATCAACAATCAATTATATGTTATCTGATTTATCAGTAATACCAACTGTTCCGGATTTGAAAAAGTTACCTGAATTTAATGTACAAATTAAATTAGATGACAAGTTTATTAACAAATTCATTCGTGCAAAATCGGCTTTATCTGATGAAGATAACTTTACCTTTATGGTTAAAGATGGTGTTGCTAAGATTATCTTAGGATACGCTTCGATTAACAGTAACCGTATTTCAATTGAGGTTGATGCATCTGTAACAGAGGATGTTGACCCAATTTCATTTTCAGCTACATACTTGAAAGAGATTCTTGTTGCTAACAAAGATGCCACAAATGCGGTGTTGGATATCTCAACACAGGGATTAGCGGCTATTCACTTTGATATTGATAATTACACATCAGATTATTACTTGGTACAGATAAGTAACTAAAGATAACGTAGTTATGGAATTCTGGAAAGGTAGTGATTCAAAATACGATAAACGTGTATTGATAATACCGAACTATACGTATTTTGGTAAAAATAAAGACATCAATTCGGATTCGTTTGTTTTGGTAATGAAATCATTTCTGAATAATACAGAAAATGAACATTACCATTTCACGATACCGTATCCTGATGGTTATATACCTGCTGATTTTATAAAATACCCAAACGTTACTTTGGTAAACATGGGTAAAATCAGTACATTTCCACCCGTAATGCGAACCCAATTTCCTTCGAATTTCTTTAAATCTAAAGTAGATTGGGATAGTACCGATATTGTTTGGTCGCATTTACCAGAATGGACAAATCAGGCATTGATACTAAGACGTTATAGTAAGATGGGACAACGTATCATTGGATATTGTCATTGGTGGGAAATCCCCGAAAACGGTGGATACCAATATAACAGTTTTACAGCCAATGTAACAGGAATGTTACAAATGGAAGAGTGTGGGGTTAACTCGGATTGGGTAAAACGTATGGTTATTAAAAGAGCTGGTGATTATTTCAATCAAAACGTATTGGATAAGTTAGATAAAATCATACAGCCGTGGTATTTAGGAACGGAATCATTTACAACTGGAACGGTTGAACCTAAAACAATTCTATTTAATCACCGTGCAAATCCATACACAGGAGCTGAATGGTTCTTTAAGGAAATTGATAAGTTGTGGAAAATACGACAAGATTTCAAAGTCTTAACCTCAATTTCAGACGTGGATAGATCGTATGTTCAATCAATACGAGCCATTGATAGGAATCAATACTTAAAAAATGTTGCATCTGCTGATATTGGTGTGGGTTGTTTCCGAACATATTCAGCTTGGAGTATGAGTGCAACTGATGGATTGAGTGTAGGTGTACCGTACATTTTACCACGTGGATTATGTTATGAAGAAATGGTTGGGGATGATTATCCACTATTTTATGATACTAAAAAGGAATTTGTTAAAATTCTAGTAGATTACTTAGATGGGAAAATAGAACGACCAAATACAAAAAAGATTACTGAGAGATTATATTGGAAGAATTCATTAAAAGATTGGAAAGTACTATAATATGAAGTTTTGGGATATCGGTATAGATAGAAGCAAATTCGATCTCGAATTAGAGAAAAAACTATTGCTGGAGAACATGGACTATTTAAGTTCCATGTCAGTAGAAGAACAGACATTATACAAAAAATGGGTTGAATTACAAGAACCTAGTATGATACGCCGTAAATCTACAATAGCTGGGTTTTATGATTGGCAATGGAAACCCACCGATATAACTAACAAAGAACTTACCATTAGTGAGATAAATGAGTTAGACCCATATGTGAGAATCGTAGAGAATTCAGACGAAATGATGAAATGGACTCATATTCGAAAAATGATTCACACCATGAGTTGGTCAGCTAATCCAGGTAGAAACGTAAAGGTGTATGTTATTGATAGAACTAGTGGAAAGTTACTAGGCCAAATATCATTAGCATCTGATGTTACAAGTATAAAGGTACGTGATAATTATATCGGTTGGAAAAAGGAAGATAAATTTGAAAAAGGTAAACTGAATAATACCACAATTGCCTCGACCATTGTATGTACACAACCATTGGGATTTAATTTTCTCGGAGGAAAGTTAATAGCAGCAATGACAACAACACCCGCAATCAGAGATTATTGGAAACAAAAGTATGATAACGTTCTGATAGGTGTTACAACTACATCATTATATGGTGTTCATTCTCAATATAATGGGTTACCACATTTCAAAACACTTGGTGAATCAACAGGCCAAACGGCAACAAAACCAGATGATGATGTGTATATCCCGTGGTCTCATTGGTTGAAAACAAATCACCCTGAACAATTTGAGGATGCCATTAGTAGAACGGGCCCCAAACAGAATGTTATAAATTGTATTCTTAAACATATTGGGGTGAGTGCAAAAACATATCATCATGGATTTAAACGTGGTGTTTATTTGGCTCAAATGTATGACAATGGTAATGAATTTCTACGTTCAGAGATTGAAGAATCAGATTTGGTAATGAAGAAAAAGTTTGTTGAGGGTGTTGATTATATTAATAGGTGGTGGAAACCTAAGGCTATCAGACGATACGAAAAACTATATGATGAAAATAGACTGAAACCAGAGGATTTGTATTATATTGATGGTATAGGTTGCTCGTGGGATTCATTCAAATATCAATATCTCAAAGATGTAGGTAGATAATTTAGATTAAATACAAACTACTAATTATCAAACCGTTTAACGGTGGGGAATTTTACATAGAAGAACTTGGTTATTGGGTAGATGGGTACAGTAAAGAAAAAAACATTGTAATTGAGTATTATGAAAAAAATCACAAATACAGTTTAGAACGTGATATAATGAGAGAAAATGAAATAACCGATTTACTGAAATGTAAATTTGTAATAATAAACGAATGAATTATTTTCACGAGAGATCGAAGTTTGAAGAATTAGAATCTAATATTGAATATTATCAATTATTAAAGATGTCTGATGACGAATTTACGAATTGGGCACGATTACTACGAAAGGAAATCACTCACCAATGGGATGTTAATTCCACACCACCTGTTATTGGTAGAGATCGAAATGATATTATAACCTCTTTGAAAAAACTAAAGGGTAACAGTTGTGATTTCTTAAAGACAGATTTATCAGATGATACCGAATCGTTGGGAATTATACAGAATTTCAATAAAGATGCATCAGTTGTAAATCAGTTTTTTCCTACTATGTTGAAAACTAAGATATCAAGTGGAAAATCATCTGATAATGGAATTTCAATATATGACCATTTCGGTGATCCTGATATGGAAGAAAAGTTCATTAGGATAATGAAACGAGCAGTTAAACGAGACTCTATGTATTCATGGTCACGTTCGGTTGTTACGAAACCAGATGAAAACCCATTTTGGAATGGACAGACTGGATTTGAGTTGATTAAAGATATCCACAATGGAAACGTATTTAGAGGTGAATATTCTAACTATGATATATCAATATCTAAAGTAAAGGAATCAACCTTAGAAAATTATGGAACAGTTAATGACCAGTTTTTGGAATTTAATAATCTATATTGTACATATGAAGAAATAAAACAATGTTTAGAAAATGGGTGGTTAAAATCACATCAAGTATCTAATATTGATAAATTAGAATCGGAATCGGAGTCACAATCGGGTAATGTTACGAAATACTCATATCAGATTCGTTGGTATGATAAATCAACACAGATTTTTCCGAAGATATTTAGTGTGTTTAGATTAAGTTGTGGACAACCTGCTGTGAATTTCCCAGCATTAACTGCAAAGTATCTATATGAAACATATACATCACATATTAAACAAAGTGAACCATTAAACATATATGATTCATCAAGTGGTTGGGGTGGTAGAATACTCGGTGCAATGAGCTCACGTAAGAAATTTCATTACATTGGTACTGATCCAAACCCTGATAACTTTATACCAAGTCTTGGTATATCACGGTATGAGTACATGGCTGATTTTTACAACAAAAATTGTGTAGATGATTTTTCGGATACATTTGGTAAGTTCTTTGAGATTACTAGAACTTCAAATACATTTGAATTATTCCACAATGGTTCAGAGTTAATACAACATAATCCAGAGTTTCAAAAGTACAAAGGAACGTTGGATATAGCATTCACAAGTCCACCTTACTTTAATAGGGAACGGTACGGTGACAAAGGAACAGGCCAATCATGGGATGAGTATTCAGATTACGATAACTGGAGAGATAATTTCTTAGAACCAACATTGGTTACTATATTCGAATACTTGAAACATGATAGGTATATACTTTGGAACATAGCTTCAATAAAAATTGGAACTGATAAATATATTGATCTGGAAGGGGATTCGGTTAAAATATTAAAGGAGCTTGGTTGTGTATATAAAGGTAAGCTTAAGCTTCTTATGACCAGAATGGTAGGATTAGATTCAGCATCAGACGGTGTGAAGAATAAAGTATATCACAAGGGTAGTTGGAGTAAATATGAACCAATATTTGTGTTCTGGAAGCCTTAGTGAGAATCACTATAAATTATCAATTATCACACTATTTCTATCATACTGTTATATTTATATATAGATGGGAAGAAAAAAGAAATATCAAACTAAAGAAGAATTGAAAGTTGCAAAGGCTACTCAATGGAAACGTTATTATGAACGTAATAAAAAGAAAATAAACGCCCATCGTATGGAGAAATACTATGAGCAAAAGAATAGTAGTTAATTGTGAATATTGTGGCAAAGAGAGGGAAATTTATTAAAATAAAAATAAAATCATGGAAAACAAATCAAAACAAACAGAAAGAATCGCAACAAAGATTCAAGAATCATTGCAACTATGGGAAACCATTGGTGGTAATGTAGAAAACAAACAGGAATATGAAATTAAACAATTTCCTAAAATGTATCACCCAACAGAAGACTTAATAAAAATTCCAATTTATACCGGTGGTGCCAAAATAGTTATTACTATTGAAAAAGTATACCCATATACTATAGAAAATACAGAAGATAAAATTTATACTAATTCGGAAGGTGAATTAAAAGAAATCAATTCAGATACTGATGGTATAGAACAGCTATTTGTAGAAATGTCTGCTCAACAAGTATATGATAAATACATTAAACCTCTAAAAGATAACTCAAACTATAAACTACCAGAAAATGGTGCTATGTTGTTTTATGCCAAAAAACATCCTGAAGGATATGATATAGATAAAATAACATTTACTTCATTAGATGAAGATTATTGTGTTTCATTAATTGAATCTATAATGGATTCTGAAGAATTTGCCGGTTGGCCGTTTGGTAGATAATCACACTCAACGAAGAGAAACATGGGAAGAAAATAGAAAGAAATGGTAAATGAAAAAATCTAAACGAATATTATGAGAAGTTCCATACCAGTAATATAAAAAAGGATATGAATAGACAACAGGAAATAACGAATTTACTGAAATGTAAATTTATAATAATAGAAGAATGAAACCCGAAATAGCACTAACGTATGATGATATATCGTTGGTACCTGAATTTTCAAATATCAAAAGTAGAAAAGATGTTTCATTACGAACGTTGGTAAGTAGAAGATATGGTATTATAATACCAATAGTTGCTTCACCAATGGATACTATATGTGATTTAGAAATGGCTTGGAAGTTATATAAACTAGGCGGGGTGGGTGTTATACATAGATTCATGACCATATCAGATCAAATTACAATGGTACGTGAACTATACACTAGGATATACAAAACCAAAGATGGTGAACGAGAATTAGAAGATTGGGGTTTTATGTATGATGACTGGCATTCAGAAATTAAACAACCACCAATAATGGCCGCTATTGGTGTTCGAACAAGTGATAGAAAACGAGCACAACATTTAGTTGAAGCTGGTGCAAACATTCTTGTAATTGATGTGGCACATGGTCACCACCAAAAAGTCATTGACATGGTTAGGTGGTGCAAATTGAATTTAAAAGATACGGTTGATATTATAGCAGGTAACATTGCTACCGCCGACGCGGCAGAAGAATTGGAACAAGCGGGTGTAGATGGGTTACGTATAAATGTAGGAAATGGGTGTTTTACACCTGATATGAAAGTACTGACTAAAAATGGGTTAAAGTGTATTGAAGATGTAAAAATTGGTGATATGGTATATACTCATACGGGTCAATTACAAAAAGTTGTAAATAAATTTGAATATGATCGTGATGAAGAAATAATGGAAATTAATGGTATTGAGTGCACTAAAAATCACGAATTTTATGTAGTTCATAGTAAATTTGAAAATATAATTACTAATGAAAATGTCCACGAATATGCAAAATGGATTGAAGCATCGGAATTATCTAACGAATATTTTTTGTTGGAAATTTAATTTTCTTACGAAAATTAAATAATATTCAACACGGTAAAATTAAAAAGGATATAGAAAAAACCAAATGGGCATTAGATCGTGGATTTACACTCATTCGCATATGGGAACATGAAATAAAAAATGGTACTTATAAGGAGAAATTAAAAGAAATTTTATGAAATTAAGAAAAATTGAAAATATAACAAAAAAACATTATAAAGGAGTAGTGTATGATTTAACGGTTGAAAACGACCATTCATATAACATTAATGGTACAATTGTACACAATTCATTATGTAGTACACGAATTCAAACTGGATTTGGTGTACCAAGTGTAACGAGTTTAATAAATATTAGCCAAGTTGCAACTGTACCGATAATAGCTGATGGTGGTATACGTAATAGTGGTGACATATCAAAGGCATTAGCTTTAGGAGCGGATTGTGTAATGGTGGGTTCACTATTAGCTGGTACTGATGAATCACCAGGCTTGGTTATAGAAACTAAACAAGGGTTATACAAACGATACAGAGGTTCAGCATCACTTGAAGCAAAACAAGATAATGGTGGAATTGTTAGTAATGTAGAGGGTGAGTCAGCAATGATACCATATAAAGGTGGAGTTAAATTTATTATCAATGGGTTGGTAGATGGAATACGTTCAGCATTATCATATGGTGGTGCACGAAATCTAACAGAATATCGGCCTGAATATATACGGGTAACAAACGCAGGGATTGTGGAAGCCGCTCCTCACCTCTTAAGATAAATCTAAATTACTAATTATCAAATGTTTTTTATCAATGGGACGAAAGAAGAAATATAACACCGAAGAAGAAAAGAAAGCAGCAAATAATGCTGATTGGAAAAGGTTAACCCCTGAACAGTTAAAAGAATATGAAAACCAACCTTTAACTGAGGAAGATATAATAGAAATGGAAAAGAGAGGATTTAAAATTCCTGAAGCTTTGAAGTTAACTTGTAAATTTCAAATGGGGAGGGATAATATATCATTAAAAGATGAACTATTATTTCAGTTTTTCCTAGAAAATAAATATAAAGAGAATTTTGAAGAATTGGTTAAAGATATGTTAAAATTTTCAATAAAGGTTGAAGCTTATGAACAAGCTGCAAAATTAAGAGATTATCTAAATAAACAAATAAATAATAAAATTAAAAAATATGAAAAAAATAAAGTATAGACCATTAGGTGATCGGGTATTGGTAAAACCACTTACAACCGAAGAAAGAAACAAAAGTGGTATAATTATAACGGATTCAATAGAACGTGGCGAGTTTGTATATGGGAATGTGATATCAATAGGTCATGGTATCTATACACAAAACGGCCATTTGATACCAATGTCAGTATCACCGAACCAAACTGTAATGTACAGACAAGATATGGCAGGTGATAAAATCAAATTTGGTGATGATGAATATATACTATTCAGAGATTCAGATTTATTAATGGTGAGGATATAAGATATGGAACTATATAACTACAAAGCTCATATCATAAAAGTATATGATGGTGATACTGTAACAGCACTTATTGATCTTGGGTGTAATGTGAAGATAACAGAAAAGATTAGGTTGGCTGGTGTAGATACACCAGAACTACGTGGTGAAGAACGTGAAAGTGGACTCATTAGCCGTGATTGGTTACGCGAAAAGATATTGAATAAAGATGTGTTATTACACACTAATAAAGATAAAAAAGGTAAATATGGTAGGTATATCGGTACAATCTTTTTAGATGGTGATGATGTGAGTATCAATGAACAAATTATAAACGAAGGATTAGGTAAATTATATTAAGAATATGGACTTTTTCAAGGAACAAAAAGTAGATAACCAAGAAGCAAACACGCTTTGGTGTGAGCGGCACAGACCCCAGACGTTAGATGATTATATTGGAAATGATCATTTAAAAGAAAAAGTAGCCGATTATATTGAGTTTAATGATATACCTCACTTATTGCTGTTTGGACGGCCGGGAACGGGAAAAACCACATTGGCCAAAATTCTTAGTAATACACTTAATTGCGATAGTATTATAATTAATGCTTCAGATGAACGTGGTATTGATATCATACGAAATAAAATTAAAGGATTTGCTTCCACAATTGGATTCAAGAGTTTAAAGATCATAGTATTGGATGAGGCTGATTATTTAACACCAGAAGCACAGGCTAGTTTACGTAATGTAATGGAAGTATTTTCACGTCATTGTAGGTTCATTCTTACATGTAATTACGTGGAACGGATAATACCAGCTATTCAAAGTAGGTGTCAAACTTTTCAAGTGATACCACCAACTAAGAAAGATGTTGCGGTAAAAATAAGTCAAATATTAACGGCTGAAAATGTAACGTATGACTTACCTGATATAGTACCGATTATTGATTCAATGTATCCAGATATACGTAAGATTATCAATACTTGTCAACTTAACTCATCAAAGGGTAAATTAAAAGTAGACGTGGCTAGTATCATAGATTCAGATATTAAGGTAAAACTCGTACAGATTTTATCATCTGATATGGATTCACGAAATGCGTATGTGAATTCACGGCAATTAATCGCGGATTCAAGGATGAAAGATTTCTCGGAATTATATACATTCTTGTATGAGAAGGTGGATACGTATTCTAACAACAACACATCAGCGGTAATATTAATATTAGCAGAATCACAACATAAAGATGCGCTGAGCGTGGATAAAGAAATCCCGTTTATGGCCTGTTTGATATCAATACTTGGTGTAATTAAGTAACTTTTCTTTATTTTCTTATGAGAGAATTAAACATACATCAGATAAGTTCAGTATGTAAAGGTAAACAAAAATCAGCAGGTGGGTTCACTTGGAAATATAAAAATAAATAAAATAAAATAAAATGGGAAAAACAGTAGATATGGGTGGTAATCCACTCAAAGAACAACAACCACAACAACCGAAATTTAATATAACAGATTCAGTAGAAATGAAATGTGCTGAATGTGGGAACACTATATTCGTACCAGGTGTTAAATTTAGAAAAATATCCAAATTACTAACAGGACAACCAGCAGATATGATAATACCAATTGAGGTGCATTTGTGCGGAAACTGCGGAGAAATTAATAGTGAATTATATATAGAGGTATTAAAACAATTGGGTATCTAAAATATTCAGGGTGGAAATTTTATTTAAAAAAACATAATGGCAAAGAAAAAAACAGATACGGGTGTTGTTAAAACACCGACACTTTTTGATCATATTAAACAAATAACTAATGTTCAAAATCCAGACTATTGGAGTACGTTAGATGATGCCGGTAAACGTTCGTGGTCAAATTACATGATACATAGATTTTTATCAATGCAACCTGATTGGGTAGACCTTATAGCAGAGTTACAACCATATACACAGGCATTAGAACCAGAGGTACTATATAAGGTGTACATTGGATTGATACCAAAAGGTCGGTATTATTTAAAATATGTTAAGGGTAAAGGTGATTCAAGATATGAATCATGGTTAATAGATTTGATTAAAGTGGATTACCAATGTTCAATCAAAGAAGCCACCGATTACGTGGAAATATTATATGCAACACTTGAAGGACGTGAACACATAAAATATGTATGTGATAAATATGGAACTGACCCTAAAATGATTACGAAATTAAAGCTACGGATTAAGTGATTTCTAGTTTAGAAAAAATAATAAGTTATGGCAAGAGTAAGTTACTCACAATATTCTACGTGGCATGGTTGTCCACAACAATACAAATTACAATACATAGATAAGCTTGGTGAATCAGGTAGTAATGTGCATTTTGTCTTCGGAGTTGCACTTCACGAAACGGTTCAACATTTTCTGAGCGTAATGTACGGTGTATCTAAGAAACAGGCACTAGAAATTGATATGACTAAATTACTACAGAATAATCTAATAAAGGAATTTACAGAGGTTCGTAAGAAACAAAAAGGTGTTGATCCATGTACACAAGAAGAACTTGAAGAGGCGTTTGGTGATGGTAGATTGGCATTAAAACAATTTACTAGTAAGTTAACCAAGTACTATTCTAAATCAGGATTTAAGTTATTGGGTATGGAATTACCACTTAATGCCAAGGTACGAGATAATGTACATTTTATTGGTTTTATAGATGTGATATTACAAGATATTTCATCAGATGAAATTATCATAATTGATATCAAAACATCAACCAAAGGTTGGAACAAGTGGCAAAAGAACGATAAGACAAAAACATCACAGTTATTATTGTACAAAAAGTTTTATTCAGAAAAATACAACGTTTCAATGGATAAAATTAGGGTGGAGTATCACATTTTCAAACGAAAGATAGATGAGGCCGCACAATATCCAGCACCAAGAATAAGTAAATTTGTACCTGCTAACGGTAAACCATCAATAAATATGGCATGGAAAGGATTCATGAATTTCGTAGATACAGTATTCGATGAGGATGGTGAAAGACGTACTAATATAGAATATCGAACCAATGTTACGAAACTTTGTGACTGGTGTGAGTTCAAAAGTAGAAAGATTTGTAAGGATTTCATTTAATTAGAATCACTATAAATTACCATTTATCATAGTGTTTTTATCATAGTGTTATATTTATATACGATGGGAAGAAAGAAAAAGTATACTGATGAAGAATTAAAAGAAGCTCAACGAGAGTGGAATCGACTTTATTATGAAAAGAATAAAGAAAAAATAAACGCCCATCGTATGGAGAAATACTATGAGCAAAAAAACAAAGAAACGTAATCACTATGTGTATCGCATTGATGACCCTGTAACTGGTGAATTTTATCTAGGTAGTAGAACATGTAAATGTAATATAACTGACGATGGTTATATGGGTAGTTATAAATCGTGGAAACCAGAGGATAAATCAAGATTAATAAAAACCATATTAAAATCAAATTTTAGAAAACGTGAAACAGCTATTGTGTACGAAGCTAAACTTATAAAAGAAAATATTAAGAATGAATTAAACAGAAATAATCACATTCCGACCGTAGGTTTTTGTGGAGTTGGGAAGAAACACCCTTTATATGGTAAACATCATTCGGATGAAACAAAACGTAAAATGTCTTTAAAACATAAAAATAAAACGTTAAGTGAATCACATAAGAAACAAATAGGGATATCAGGTACAGGTAGGTACATTGGCCCAATGAGTGAAGAAAATAAACGGAAAATAGGGGATGCTAACAGAGGAATACCACAGAAAAAGTTAACCTGTCCACATTGTGGAAAAGTGGGTGGTACTTGTATGAATAGATGGCACTTTGATAATTGTAAAGATTTTAAGTAGAGAATATTATGAAAAAACTAAAAATAGGAGATCAATATATAGTACCAAGTGGAACTAGGTTATGGTTTATTGATTTACAACAATCATTAATTACAACAAAAAAATATGTAATAGAGGTTACACATACTGTAACAACTGATGATACTACATTTTTTGGTGATCTATATGAGGTTACATTTGAGGGAATGCAATTACCAGGATTACGAAAATTAAGTCACGGTGAAACTAGTGTTAATTTAGAAATGGTTGAACCAATGGGAGATATACTAACACCAAAAGACTTATCATTTAGATATAATCGAAATAATGATAGCATATAGAATTTGTGAACGTAATGACGGTAAATTACATACGTTATTTCATGCCTTAAACGGTACACGGGAATTACCAATGAATGAGTGGTTAACCGCTGATATCAAAGAGGTATGTGATGGTAGTAGAAAGACATCAAAAATGTACACATCGGGGTTTCACGTACTAAGAGATATAGATGATTGTAGAAAATTCGTAAAGAAATTTAGAAGAGAACGCGACCTCGTACTAGTTGAATGTGAGGTGACTGGTATCCGAGATAAAGCACATAGTACATCAAATGTACTAGTAACCGATAGGATGAAACTCACCAAAGTAGTAGAAAAACTACATTTTACCTAATATTTTACCAATAGAATGTGATTTAAGAAGACAATCAGAAATAATAGAGTTATTGGGGTGTGAATTTATAATCATAAAAGAATAATTTCATTTTCATTT
>Ga0209434_1000145_pt1 | contig 37657 bp, 20 predicted proteins | sample ETNvirnome_2_300_FD_184068 | JGI IMG/M metagenome (GOLD analysis project Ga0209434, IMG submission 184068) | Marine viral communities from the Pacific Ocean - ETNP_2_300 (SPAdes) (version 2) | ecosystem: Environmental > Aquatic > Marine > Oceanic | place: Pacific Ocean | collected 2013-06-22 | reverse complement strand
TAAATTTACAAGACCGGCAGATGTTGATCAAACTTTGATCAGTTTTATAAAAACAAAAATGATGAAAGAAATCGGTGATAAAAGGTATTTAAATGATTTTCTATTAGAGTGTTTTAGAACTTATAATAGAATAGCTAATTTAACTCCAGATGATGATCGATTCTTTACAACAAATCAAGAAGTTGCTCTCGAACATTTAATAAGACAAGAAGTTTTTAGTGTTATAAAAAAGGTCGATGTTTTATTAGACACGACACACAATAATACTATTGATAGTGTCGTTTCCGACACGTTTATCCCGACTTACGATGTTGCCAAAGGTCCAGGCGAACTTAGACTTAAACTAAAGGATGTTAAGGCATTATCTGATATTAACAATTATGAACACTTGCTTATATCACAAGGGCTCACGGAAGATGATATTTCTAAAAGACGAGGAATGCAATGGCCCGGTTCATTAATAACTTTGGGGCATGTTATTCATCATCTTGGTTCTAGCAACATGCCGAATTATCCAAATAGTCCGTTTGATTTGGGGTGGACATTAAAGGCGCAGTTTGAAGGTTTGCCATTACCGAGCTACCCGTCTGAACTGTGGCCTGATTGGTCTTATCCGTCAGCGTTACCACCCCAACCAGGACCAGCTGGGAGCGTTTCTGGACAATCAACATCAACAAACCCAAACATTCCTATAGGTGGGACTGGACCTCTTTTTCCACTTGGATGGAGTCAACCATCCCGCGCACCAGCACCAGGGTTGGCTGCTGGAGCTTCGCAAGAAATACAAGATTTGCAGCCTCTTTTTAGGCTTGTTACGACAGAAGATCGAGCAAATACAGTTTACCATGCACCACCAGGTTCTCCACGCGATACTGCATTACAACGTCTTTTACCTTTATCTGGGTCGAATGTTGAAGATAGAACATCCTGGTTCAATGAACTTCTTAATCCAAGGATTCATGATCGTGAGTGGCAAAGTTCTGGTTTAAAGAATCCCGGTCTTTGGAGAACAGACATTTCAAACTTTGAAAAAAATGCTGTTTATACATTGTTTGAGTTATTTAACGAACCAAATGTTCTTATGCCGGGAAATGCTGGTTCGTCTTTTACTGTTCCAAGGCCAGATTATGATACTCATAAATATATTTGGTCTTATACATACCGTGCTCAAGGTCAAGTACCACGAAGTCGTCAAGAATTATATTCGGATGGCATCGACCGAATCGGTCGCATGACTCCACGCTACAGCATGTTGAGCTTCAAAAATCTCGGAATTACGCTCCCCCTGTATGATGGGCAACCAAGGTTCAAAGGACGTAAGAAGTACGTCAGTCGGAGCGATATGAATGTCGGCAGGTTGGAGCATGGCGGCGTAGGCGGCGGTGCCCAGCTGTGGGATGCCGTGAGGCCCTGGAAGAACTCCTATGAAGATAGACCAGAACATAGACGATATGCGGACCCCGGTATGGGATTTTATAGTCGCGATGGAGAGATACAATTTGGCGAACGCTCGGCAACGCGGGGAGTTGGCAGTGGACGAAACCCCGATTATGTACCACCGGAACGCGGGCCAGCTGCTGCCGGAAGTGGCGGCGGCGGCGGTGGTGGTCCTCGCGGAAACCAACCCCAACGAAGAAGAATTGTAGAAGAGGGCATGTATAACATTATAGATTTACCATCATCATTATATGCTTATACTCCTGTTTCGTTTTTAGGCCCAGAGAAGCTTTGGAATCCATCGCCATGGAGCGAACCATATCACACTCTGGCTCGCACAACGCCAGGGGCTGGCGCATGGGGTGGACAAAATTTAGATCCGAACGCTTCAGCAGAGACAAATGCTGCCACCAAAATTGGGCATAGGTATAACGGAACACATCCACTCCCAGCCGCTTACTTCAAATGGTTCGAATATCGTCCCGTTCGGCAAAGTGCGCTTCCGTGGCCTTCTAATGCACAGTTTCCAGATACTAACGACATTACCAAAGACTCTTTTGTTCCTTCAATGATGCAGTTTAATATATTTGATGCTACGATTGAGAATTTACCGGCTGTTATTGAAATGGATAAACGTTATTATGAATCCTGGCATGGAATGACGGATGAACAACTTTATCTCAATATAAAAAGACAATTTAAATGTAATAGAATACATTGGGCACTTTCATATTCTGAAAGAAAAAAGTTGGACAAAGTTGGACAAGATTTCTTAAATGGAAGATGGAATAATCGAGAGTTGCCGACTGTGGCAGAACTAGAAAGTGTTGTTGAAAAGCATAATGATAGAATGACAGCTCCAAACGGAAGGATGTGGGGCGCAGCAACTCTCACATTTCTTGCCCATCAAGTGAAAGTTAGGCTTAAAAATCTTCAACTTCCTAATCCATATTTAGTACCATGTGTTTATGGTACATTTTCAATGGATAACTACGATGGCGCAGGATGGTTTACAGACCTTGAAGATGGCTGGCCTGTTGGACCAAAATCGTGGAGTGCCACACGCCCACACCATCTCCCTACGGGACAACAAATAACATTACAGGCACCTTTTTTAAGGCCACTTACCGTTCCCGGAGGAGCGTGGTCCCAGTACGAAAAAAGCCGCGATTTTCCAATACCAATGTTATCTGATGAGCTTGAGTGGGAATTACCAAACCAGCAATTTACCCACGGCATAGGCCACCGAGGTTCCAATTTTCAAAATCCTTGGGCGCTTCCGGGTGCCCCTCTAAATCCAAGCACCCCACCAGGGACGATTTCGTGGCCGTTTCCGGGGGCAGGGTCGGCGGGCGCACGCATCGTTCAGGACGCAGGAAAATCATTTTATACGCTTTTTGAAGAGATGAAGAGTTTAAGAACTTACAACAATGCTGGGGGTGTGACATATGGCCCCATTAGTCCAGAAACCGGAGAGCCTTATTTTGATGGTACTAATTTTAGTCACATGTCATACATGCAAACGTATTTTCTACTTTGGGAATTGGATTGGTGGTTAAGTAAGCTCACCGCATTTATGCTTCTATCTCCAGATTTTGAAGATCATAGAGATCTTAAAGACTATCCTGCTTTTCTTGGTGGTCTTGAAGATATTGCAGTTTATATACAAGAACAATTTAAGAAAGATTTATTAGCTAGAGAAACAAGAAGAGAGGAGATACTTGATGCTATTGGAGGATTAAAAAATCTTCGTGTAAATACAGGTAAACCTCTTACTCACTTTTTAGGAAACGGCAATCTTATTTATGAAATGTATATAAAAACTAAAGATAAGTCTCCACAAAAACTCAGAGTAGACCTTAGAGGAAAATTTGGAGGAGGGCCTGGGGCCGGTGGTGCGTCTGCCGCAGAACAAGCAATTATAAGGATATTAAATGATCGTACAGGATGGCAGAAAGATGTAATAAATATTGATCTTTTTGCCGAATGGTTATTTGATAATTTTTCTGGAATAAAAGGCATTGGTGATGTAGAGTTTACACTTCCTGGAACACCCTTACTAATAGAAGCAGTTGCCACAGAAGAAGAATGTGGAGAAGATTTAATTTTTAGAACTCCAGAAGTTCCTGAAAGGGTTTTAAAGGGGAAGTTTAATCTTAATGATCTTTTCGAAGAAGTAAGTTTAGGGTTTCGCTTAACTTGTGTTGGTACTCCAAATGGTGAACATCCAGCTTCAGCATTATTTAACAAAGTATTATCACAGCTGAGTTTTGGAGGCTCACAAACATTTAATATCCCAATACCTCCAGCAGTTGCACCCTTCGTGTCGAACGAGACTGTTGTTATACCCAACTGGGCTATGAGAGATAAGGCATATTTGATGAGAGAAAAAGCTTGGTTTAATACGGGCGGCCCGCTAGCGACTGAACTCGTAGAGTCTGATTATGTAACTATACCAATATCTTGTGTTGAAGAAAAGTTAGATATGACGGCTAATATTTTAGAATTTATTGGTAATCGTACTCATCCTGTTCTCCAAGTAACCAAACCTAAACTTCGGTGGATATATGATGGGAGATTAAGTGGAGCACGAACAACCAGTCCAGCAATTGTAGACCCAACAGCTCCTAATCTAAGCACCTACATGAGACAATCGGATGAATTTAAATTTGTATTTAAATATGCGTTTCCAGTGGATAGAATGTTTTCTTTAGTTTCTATGTATATTGCGACATATATGGCATCATTTGAACAAACGACGGGATTATTTAATAATACTAAAGAGTCGTTAAGAATAATTTTTATGGCAATGATTAATAGTGGAAATTATTTGTATGAAGATGAGTTACAGAATGCAACTTTGGCTAATGCAGAAATGGGCGGAAGCGATGGGATGAATCAAACGCCTGGTGTTGATTTAAAGGCATTAGCAATAAAGTTTCCTTTTATGATTTTGAAAGGTTTGACAGAGACTTTTGATCCAAATATTGCTGTTGCTAAAAAAATTCAACTTGCTGCCAACTCGGGCATAAGAGCAGCTAATGATTTTGTGGGAGGGTTTGATGCGACAAGGTGTAGTGGTATCCGAATCCCAGAAATTCCAGTTTTGCCAATTTCAATGGCATTGTTGCCAATAAATCTTTTTGGCATTCCGCCCGCTGGTATTGGTATTGGTCCACCGATAACACCATTAGGAATGTTTTATTTAAATGCATTTGGTTTTTATGATTGGCTCGAAGCTGATAGCAACCGCGATGCTACAGATAGTAAACGATGTAATGAAAGAGATGGCGGCGGTAGGGATTTTACAAATATTGTTACATGTAATACGGAACCTATCGATACATCAGCATATGTAGGAGAGGGCGAAGAAGATGAGGAGGAATAAAAATGGCAGGTTTAACACCCAGATTACCATTAAATATTAATACAGTTGATGGAGCTTACACACTTATTAAAAATCGTGTAGCTTTAGTTAGACAAAACTTTAAAAATTTAGTTTTAACTGCGCCGGGAGAAAGAATGATGATTCCAGATTTTGGAGTTGGTCTTAGAAACTTTTTGTTTGAAAACGACACATATAATTTGCGTGAAGCAATAATAGATCGGATTTCTGTGCAAACCAGAAAATATATGCCGTTTGTACAAATAGTGTCGATTGATATTTTTCCCAATCCAGAAAACGATTTAAGGGCAGATAATTCATTAAATATACATATAAAATATGCCATTCCGTCTTTACAAACGACAGACATTTTAGAAATAAGCGTATGATTTACTAATTATTTAAAAAGAGGAATATCTATTGTCTATTAAAAAACATTACCCTGCAATCAATTATACATCTCGCGATTTTAATTCAATTAAAAGCGACTTGGTTCAGTATGCCAAAAGGTATTATCCTAGCACTTACAAGGATTTTAATGAAGCGGGTTTTGGCTCTTTAATGTTGGACACTGTTTCATATATTGGAGACATGCTTTCATTTTATGTAGATTATAATGCAAATGAATCATTTTTAGATACTGCAATAGAATTTAATAATGTATTAAAGCTTGGAAGACAACTGGGATATAACTTTAGAGGAAATCCTTCATCTTTTGGTATTGTAGATTTTTTTGTAATTGTTCCTGGAACGACAGCTGGATTAGGTGTTGACACAACTTATATCCCAACTTTAAGAAAGGGAACGTTGTTATCATCTCAAGGTGGTGTTGGGTTTATCTTAAACGAAGACGTTAATTTTGCAAATCCAGATAATCATGTTGTTATTGCAAGAGAAGATGCAAATACAGGTTTAGCAACACATTATGCTATTAAAGCTAGTGGTCAAGTATTATCTGGTGAAATAAGAAGCGAGAGAATAGTTGTTGGAGATTTTGAAAAGTTTCTAAGAATAGAACTTCAGGGTCAGAATATAACAGAAATTCTTTCTGTAACAGATTCTGAGGGTAATAACTATTTTAGGGTTGATTATCTTTCGCAGGACGTAGTATATTCGGCTGTTAAAAACTACGACACAAATCGCGCAAATGTTCCTTCGACTTTAAAACCCTTTATTGTTCCAAGGAGATATATTGCAGAACAACTTGAGGATACAGTATTTTTACAGTTCGGTGCTGGTAATTCAACAGACACAACGTCCGATCCATTAACTGATCCAAGCAGAACTATTGTAAATTACCACGGTAGGGAATTTATTTCATCACTTTCGTTTGATCCAACCAATTTGATTGGAACTCCATCTTTAGGTATAGCCCCAGCAAACACAGAGATAACGGTTGTTTATCGAGCGAATACAACTCCCGAGGTTAATGTGGCTGCTCAATCTTTGACCACTATAGTTGATCCTATTGTGGATTTTACAGATATTACATTGATTACACCGGCTAAAGCAAGTGATGTTATTGCTTCTTTGGAAGTTTCTAATGCTTCTCCAATAAATGGTGATGTTTCTTCACCTTCGGTACGGGAATTAAAAACTCGAATATCTGATAGTTTTGCATCGCAAAGGAGAGCTGTAACAGAAAGAGATTACCAAAGTATGATTTATGCCATGCCTCCTGAGTTTGGAGCAGTTAAAAGGGCAAATATTATTAGAGATCCTGACTCTTTTAAGAGAAATCTAAATGTTTATGTTGTTTCGGAATCTGATTCCAACACTCTAGAGGAAACAAATTCTACCGTTAAGCAAAACTTGAAAACATGGTTAAATCAAGGCAGAATGATTAACGACACTGTTGATATTATTGATGCAAAAATTGTTAATATTGGAATCGACTTTGTTATTGTTGGAGATTTAGAGAGCAATAAATTTGAAATTTTAAATAGAGCTATATCCGTTTTAGCAAATTACTATGATAGAAAAATGGAAATTGGAGAATCGTTCTCTATAACCGATATTTATAGTTTACTTAATAGGGTGCCCGGTGTAGTAGATACTGTTAGTGTGAGAGTTAAACAGAAATTTGGAAATGCCTATTCACTAACTCGGTTTAATTTAGAAAGAGCAACATCACCAGATGGAAGATTTATTAGTGTGCCAGATAATGTTGTTATGGAAGTAAAATTTCCAGCTCAAGATATTAGAGGAAATATTAAATAATGTCTATTAAAAAATATACATCCATTGCTGATACCACAATCACAAATGCTTATGAAGCAGATATGCAAACACGAGCAACTGGAAGTAATATGGGGGCTGCTGATAGTTTAGAAGTCTTTTCTATTTATGGTCAGGCAAACAGCGCATCAATTGAAAAAAGCAGAGTTCTTTTAAAGTTTCCAGTTTTGACAGCCGATACAACTGGTTCAAATATTCAAAAAGATAGAACAAACGGGAATATTCCGGCTAGCGGTAGTGTCAACTTTTTCTTAAATCTTTATAATGTTAGACACGATCAAACACTTCCTCGAAACTTTAAGATAATTGTTGCTCCTCTTTCACAATCATGGGAAGAAGGTTCTGGAGTTGATTTAGATAACTATAAAGATCTTACTTACGATGGAACAGGTTCTAACTGGGAGAAAAGAAAAGCAGGCACCATTTGGACAGTTGCAGATGAAGCCGGAAACAAAGTTACAACCACAGGCGGAAGTATTCTTAGTGCATCTTGGATGGCTCCAGGACCGGCAGGCGCATCAGCGAGATATAACGAATTTAATTATTCTGCTTCTTTTGAAGATGGAACAGAAGATTTATCCGTTGATATTACTGGATTGGTCGAACAATGGATTCTTGGCACAAGCGGAGAGAATCCAGCTGGAAATCCCGGTTTTCCTAACTATGGAGTGATTGCTTATTTAACAGCAAGTCAAGAAAGCAGTTCGGCACGTTCTTACTATACAAAAAGATTTTCAGCAAGAAGTAGTGAATATTTCTTTAAACGACCAGCTATTGAAGCTCGTTGGAATTCTTCTAGAAAAGATCATCGAGGAGATTTTATGCTTTCAAGCTCTAATGTAAGTGCAGCTGATAACTTAAACACTCTTTATCTTTACAACTATGTAAGAGGTCAGCTCAAAGATCTTGCTCATCTTGCTACTACTGTTACAGATAAAATTTTTGTAACCGTGCATACATCTGCGTCAGATGATGCACAATCAGATGCTACTGGCGAAAGAGTTCAAACTTGGCCATATGTCGATAGTATTTATCAAGCAATAACTGGAGGTAAAGTATCAACTGGAATTTATTCTGCTTCAATGGCAATTGCAACAGGCACTACATATGTATATGACAAGTGGTGGACTGCTTCGGCTGGTGAAGGAAACACATCAAACAAAATTTATTATCACACCGGCACGGTAAAACCAAAGACATTTGATACGCCAGCATATTTTGTAGTACCCGATTATGTAACAACAATTACAAATCTTAAAGATTCGTATCACTCCAGGGAGTTGGCTAGATTTAGATTGTTCACTCGCCAAAGAAACTGGAATCCAACTATTTATACTAAAGCATCAACAGAAATTGAAACTTCAATAGTTGAGGATGCTTATTTTAAAATTTATAGGGTTGTTGATAATCATGTTGTTGTTGGCTTTGGAACTGGTAGTTTAAATCACACAAGACTTTCTTATGATGTATCTGGTAGTTATTTTGATTTAGATATGAAGTTGTTGGAGCCTGGATATGCTTACGGAGTTAAATTTTGTTATTATCTAAATGGCAGTTATCAGGAGCAAACTGAAGATTTTAAGTTTAAAATAGAAAAAACTAATTCTAATGTTTGAAGTAGAATGATAAGTCATGCCAAGTAGTAAAGATTATTTTAAAGATTCTTTTTCATCTAAGATTGTTGCGTCTGCCACTCTTAATTCTGTTGGTAGAGAAGTTGAATCAGCTGATTATGTTGCAAAACAACTTGAAAATCAAAGAAGATTTGTACCTCATGTAGATTTTCTTACAGCTTCTAACTTTTGCAGATACGGTTCAGCAAAACAATATTACGAAGACTCTTATAGATATATTTATAGTGAATATCCATACGATGGTTCTCTCAAAGAAAAGATTGAATGGGAACTAAGTGGAACTTATTTAGATAAATATGTATTTGACAATCTTTATCCTCGAACAACAGGTTATGTAAAACTAGGCAAAACTGCTGGTGCGGCGTCCCAAGTTGATGACAAAGGATATATTAATCATGATGCTTCTACAACTAAGGAAGGCATATTTTTTAAAGGTGGACCACATCGTTCGCCAAACTATAATGGTACAGGAACATTAGCATTAAATTTTACGGGTGCAAATGTTTATAAAGCAAGTACACGACAAGAATCTAATCTTGAGATTAGTGGCAATTATGGTATTACTCTTGAGTTTTGGATGTCTAGATCTTCATTCGATATAGAAGCACAATCAAGAAAACAGGTAATTTTTGATGTTTGGAACAGTTCATCTTGGGGAAATGATGATTATGGACGATTCCGAGTTGAATTATCTGGCGGTGGTCCAACTGATTCTTTGTTTCAATTTTTTAATGTTACACTTCTTTCTGGAACTGATGGGTTTTCGAAAGCTCGTTTATCTGGAGCATTTTTAAATGAAACAGGGATTGGCGTAAGCTCTAGCACATCACTTATGGGTGGTTGGAATCACTATGCAATCAGTCTTCAAAATACTGGAAGTGCAATGGAGTGCAAACTTTATCGTAATGGAACTTTAGAAACCACAGTTACTTCTGGCTCTACTGTTCGAGCTTTAACCGGAGCAATGATCGGACAAATTGGTTCCCTTGTTGCGCCAGTTTCGGGAGGCGGTACACTAGGAACTCAAGCCGATCAATTTAGTGGCTCTCTTACTTCTTCGATTGATGAACTTAGGTTTTGGAAAAAAGCAAGAACAGGAACTGAGATTGGTAAATATTGGTTTACACAGGTTGGCGGTGGAACTAACACCGATTTTTCCAGAGAAGGAACAGGTTCGGCAAAATATAGCCCCGGTAATCCTGTAGACTTGGGAGTTTATTATAAATTTAATGAAGGCATTTATAACACCTCCAGCACAGATACTCTTGATGAAACAGTTTTAGATTATTCTGGTAGAGTTTCAAATGGAGTATGGACAGGATATGCTGTTGGATCTCGCTCAACTGGATCTGCAATAGTTGAAAGTAGTGCGTCTTTGGCAGAGTTCAAAGATCCGATTTTATATTCAGATCATCCAATAGTTTCAGGAACTTTAGAAACAAAAAAGGATGAAGGAGAGTATTATGATTTTAATAACAACTCTTCTATTTTTCACACACTTCCCGGTTGGATTCGTGAAGATGATTTAGAAAACAATAGAGAAGTTCTTCTTAAGCTGTGTCAGATTATTGGTAGTTATTTTGATACGTTGCAACTACAAATAGATTCTTTGCCGAGAATAAAAGACAATGCATATACTAGTGGCAGTTTTAAACCTTACCCATTTACAAATAGATTGGTTGAATCCATGGGTGTTAAAATGGAAGAACTTTTCGCTGATGCATCCTTATTGGAAAGCTTGGGTAGTCGTGATGATCTTAGAAACTTCAATACAAAGTTAGATGAAATTAAAAATAGAATATATCAAAATGTCTATAATAATCTTCCCGTTATTCTTAAATCTAAAGGAACAGAAAAATCTTTTAGAAATATGCTTCGATGTTATGGGATTGATGAAAGGTTGGTTAAATTAAACCTTTATGGCAACAATACTACACATTTAATAAGAAACAACTTTGAATCTTCTATCATTAGAAAAAGATATGCGGATTTTAATGCAAAAAATAGAATAGGAGCAACAGTTTGTCAACAAACTGCTAGTGAAGATGCTCGCAATGCTCGTTCTTATTTATCATCTTCAACTGAAATGAGATATAGGGGCAACACCTATCAGGTAGAAGCAATATTTCCCAAACCTGTTGGAAGAACTTCAAGAAACTATTATTTTAAAGATTTCTTAACAGCTTCTATTTTTGGTGCTCATGAGGTTGGTTTTGGTGATGCCGATAGTTTTACGTGGGCGGGATCTGATGTAGCAAACTTTCAAGTTCAGGCAATTACACCAAAAACTGGTTCAACTTCGGCTCATTTTCAACTTACAGGAACAGCTCCGTGTGTCATTCCAACACTAACAAGCAGCTTGTTTAATGATGTTTATGATAATAGTCGATGGAACTTGAGTGTTCGAATAAAGCCAATCACTTGGCCTTATGCTAATACAGTTAGTGGAAGTGGAATAGTAACAGGCAGCGCCAGCGGATCAAACTACGAAGTTATATTCTCGGGATATAATGCAATATCAGATACAATCCAAAATGAATTTACAGTTACTGGTACATTTTCAAGTGGTACTGCGCGACCAAGTTCGACTACAGCTGCTTCATACGGCTATCATTTCTTGACTGGTTCAAAGAGATTTTTTGTTGGAGCACATCGAACTGATTTTACTGGTGCTCTTAGAGAATATTCCGACGCTAAGATTTCTTCTTTGCGTTGTTGGATGAACTATCTTGATAATGAAACACTAAGAGTACATGCACGAGATCCTTCTAGTTTTGGAACAAAAAATCCTTATAAAAATGCATATATCACAGAATCAGGAAGCTTTACGCTTGATCCCCATGTTGTTCCAGATTTTGCAAATTCGGTAAAACAAATTCCAGAAATGGAAACTCTTGCACTTCATTGGGATTTTGAAACCACAACCGGATCTGATGCTGCTGGTCAATTTTCTGTTGATGATGTTTCTTCGGGATCTGCCGCAGAAAGTTCAAGTTCTTATGCCCTTTCTTATGGATGGCTTTCACCTATTGCAGATATTAAAAATACAGGTAAAGGTTATCATTTTCCAGCATCTGATACAGGTTCTATAAGTCGTGAGTTTGTTAATGTCGCCCGCCAAGTTCCTCCAGATGTTTTAAACAGTCATAATATGATTGAGCTTGTTGATTCGAACGATGACGTTCTTTTCACTAGAGAAACGCGACCAATATCACATTACTTTGCTGCTGAGAAAAGCCCTTATGCGATTCTTTCTGATGAAATTATTAAAGTTTTCGCAACCATTCGAGATTTTAATAATTTGATTGGGGAGCCTGTCAATCGTTATCGAATGGAATACAAACAACTTGAAAAACTTCGAGAGCTTTATTTTTCCAGGATTAAGAATGATACAATCGATTTTGAAAAGTTTGTAGATTATTATAGATGGGCAGATGATTCTATTTCTAAAATGGTGACTCAGTTATTCCCGGCTTCCGCAGATTTTTCTAAAAAGTTAAGAACATTGGTCGAAAGTCATGTTTTGGAAAGAAATAAGTATTGGACCAAATATCCTACACTTGAAATGAGAAACTATGAGCTTGAAACAGTCGCAAAGTCGGCTGGTGCAGTGGACTTGGGTGTGGGCGCTTCACTGCCAGCATTGCCATTCTCGCCTCCATCACAAAATACAAACTGTTGGTGGTGGAAATATTTAGCAGATCGAAAAGATTATATTTCTTCGGGCGATGCCGCTGTTGATGCAGATAGACAACTTATTCATTCTTCAACATTAAGTGCTTATAATAGAAGATATTGGAATGCGCCTGTTTTAATAAAATCACAATATCCTAGGGCAATCCGTGGAGGCTCTAACTTTGAGAGTCAAAAGAAGCTAGATTATATAGAAAACGAATTGAGAAGGCCATGGAGTGGTGGACGTAAAATTCAAATACCTAACTCTGGTGGAATACAATTTAAAACTGTTTGTTATGATATAAAAAAACCAAATGCAAAATCTCGTATTGATTTTGCATTGAGAGATACTGCTGCCTCTGATGCTTTTGACGATAAATCAAAAGGTGCTTCGCTTGCAAGATTTAGTCTTTATAGTGCTTCCGTTGATGAATTTAAAGATAATGTTTTGCAAGGTTTTATAAGTGGATCTCCACCAAAACCATTTGTTAATTTCGTTAAATATGCTAGAATCACAAACTATCATGATGATTCTTATGGTATCGGTGAAGTTCCAATGCAGGGTCCATTTACCGAGAGGCATGTTGGAGGAAGACAAGTCCGTCATGCCAATATTAATACAGCTTCCAATGATACAATAAAAACAAGAGCAGAATCTGTATATATGTCTTTTGGTGGATCAGGATATCTTGTGCAGTTTACTAATGGTGGTCTTTTTGCCAGCAATCAACGTTATCCAAATGCAATATATTATAGAGATGAATATGCAAAACGTCCATTAAATATTCGTAATATCAAATGGGGAACTTCATCGGCAGTTGTTGGAAACTATCAAAATGATTATGAAATATTGCAAACTGCTGGGCGATCAGAGAATAATAGATTTTTTGTTAGGAATGAAGGTTTCACGCCAGCAACCGCATCCTCAACATTTGTTTCTGGAATTGTTGACTTTGCTATTCCTAGAAATGATTTAACAGGATCAGGAAAATCAATTATTGTTCAAAGATTTAGTGCTCCTGGCGGACCAGAAACAATGGCTCGCGGAGTGATGGACATTTATGCAGGAGAATATTCTGTTTATAATACATTAAATTATAGAAACTTGATTGTAAGAAATGCATTACATGGTTGGTATAAAGAAAATGCTGGACAGTTTGGTATTGATCCAACCGGCGCAGCTGGTGATGGAACTGTTCCAGCAGATCACGCTACAAATGCGAACAACTATAATACAATTGCGGCGTATCATAAGATTAATAGAAACTCAAAAATAGTTGGTGCATTAAGCGCATATTACGACAATGATTATGAAGGCACTTTAAGTCGAAGTATTGATTACGATAACTGGTATATTCATCGTCCGATTCCACGAAGTGCAAATCAATATTCTTGGATAACTGCGTCTATTTCGGGCTCTTTTACAGATACATTTGAATACGTTTCAAACTTCTCGATTCCTTCAGGATCAACTTCCAGAACAGCATCGATGCCATCGTTTATATCAGAAAGCGTTATTGGATCGGCATATGGTGCTGAATGCATACAGAACTATGGACACTATTCAGCATCAGTCCAAGGAAACTCTGGTCTTAGTAACTTTATTCCAAATGATTTTGTTGGTCTTAATATTAATATATTTGAACCATTAACTTCATCAACACGTTTTCTTGGATTTCCTTCTACAAATAATATTCTTGCCTATTTGAATTCAAATATAGTAGAAGGTACTTCGGAAGCCGATACTGGAAAAGCTGACGTTTTTAATGGAATAATAACTCATAGAAATGGTGTTTGGGGATACCCTTCTTGGAAACAACTTAGAGTTGGAGAGAATCCTATTGCAAGATATCAAAAAAACAATAATATTATAAGTCTTTATGCAAATGGACAATTATTTTCTCGAAAAGTCCCGGTAGTTCAAAGTAGGGACGGAACAAAAGACGCCGGGACGGTGGTCAAGTTTTTACAACCGTTTAAGTCAAGAACTAATTTTTCTATTAATAAGCATGTGGTAACTGCAAGTTTGGTTGAACCACCAGTTACTTTTAAATATAAGCCGCTGAACACAACAATTGAACATGTTAACTCTTTAGGAAAATGTGTTACACTTCGACACTCTTTTGGGAATAATCTTGTAGCATTTGCTAATCCTCAAATTAATAATATTTTAGGGATTAATGAAAAAGAAGATGCCAATAATCAAAACTATTCTAGAATAAGACAGTTATACGACAAATCTTTTGTAGATGCTCCAAGGGCAATTCTTAAGAAGTTTTCTTATAAAGAAGTTGTTTATCCTCGTGATGTCAATACAGGTATTGCAGAGCAGCGCGGAAGAACTTCTTATGCAGAAGTTGATGGAGTTGGAGTTAATGGTTATGATCGAACTGTATTAAATCGAAGAACTTTTTGGAGAGATAACTTAAGTGATCGTATTCGATCAACTAGCTCAGGCGCTCCAATGCCATTAAATTCTCTTGGGTACGCAGATGTAGGTGCAGCGAATGTGTGGCCTATTGAGACAATGAAACAAAATCAATTTTGTGTTGCTACTATTGTTTCTTCTCGTTCAGGAGAACTTGTTCGAACACCATGGAACTCGGCAAAATCAGCTATTCATGGACCAATGTTTTTTACATCATCGGACGTATCAAATACGGCTTTAATATATGGTAATGCAACATATCCCACAGCATCACAAATGTATCACTGGCCTCATGTGTCAGCGCCAATCGCTGAGAATGCTCCCCAATGGCATACAAATCTATTGGCCAAAAAGAATCCGTGGTTTGATTCTTATGAAGATTATGCACAAGATATTCGTTCAATAGCAAAGAACTACACGGTCATACCAGAGTTTAGAATTTCAAAAAATATTGATTATTATATAAATGATCATGGTGGAGATTTTAGAGAATCCAACAATAAATTTTTATCTCTTGATGGGGCTTCTATAACTTCAAGTGCAACTCAAACAGCAGGCACTAGCGAATCAGAATGGCCATTAAACGAAAACTTCTTTAAAGATTATTCTAATACTGATTTTCAAAAATATTTTGGAAAATTTGAAACAGACGCAGCTCTTAATAAAGTTACATTAAAGTGTAATGTAGTTAAAAAACTATTACCTTATAGTGGATTTTATCCAATGCTTCGATGTATGCAGCTTGGATCTATTTTATCAAAATCAGTTGGGGATCATATTGGTGGTGTTAACTGGGCAAACGGAGATATAAAAACCAATAATGGCTCTACTGATGGTGTTGAACTTTCTGGCGCATTGGCCATTCAATCGTTAATGCAACCATTTTTTGCTCCTGGAATAGTTTATAATACTATAAAATCAGGCATCGCAGTCGATTGGCCTGTTTATACTGGTTCATTAACTGCTGTGATTTCATCATCTGTTGACGCTGGAGATACCGGAATATTTTATGGCAGTTCATTGGCGTCGGGTTCTAACTATAGAATTCCATTTGAATCTCTTTTTGCGTTCAAAGATCATATTCCAGTTTCTTCATCAAATGGAGAATCTAAGATTGCTTTAATTACTTGTGAGGTCGGTGCTGAAGGTGTCGGCGGATCTACTGGAAACTATGGCCGACTTCCATTTTTTGATTGGGATGGTCAAATCAGACCAACATTTGAAATGGCAACAAATAACTTTTTTGCCGAGGTTCCTAACTTTTTCCTCAAAAATAAATCTTTTACGACGATCACTTCAAAACCCGAAAATGAATTTTCAACATTTATATCTGGAAACTTATACACCATGGATGTGTTTTTAAGAATGCCCAATAGCGGTGCAAATCGAACTGTTATGTTTGAGGGTTATGGGGCTCTTGGTGCCGGAACTGCGATGGAGGCAGGTAGTGATCCGGGTGGTCGCAATAATACACAACCTCTTGAGTGGAGAGGAAGATGGTATGGTCCAAACGTATTATATACTTCAAGTTTTTGGGTCGGAGATTCAGAAGGTAAATATAGAGTATCACAAGATCCAACCACTGCTCCATATACTCCACCTTATTTTTACGGAAAGAGTATTGCAACTGTTAAATATGTGGCAGATGGAACTGAAGGTGGCGCAGGAACATTAAATAAAATATTATCTAAAGCAACGCTTTCTTATTCCAATCCAGAACTAGAAAATGTTTTTAATAGAAAGATTACTGCTGCCGGAACTATTGTAGACAATAGAACAAAACCAGCATTTCAAACAGCAATGATGGTGTCATCTTCTTTGAACTTACTAGGAAAAACTAGATTAAAACAAATTGAATATAATTTAAATTCAACATCAGAAAAAAGTTATATTCCGGTTTCCGCCAAAGATCCTTCAGATTCTTCTTTTGATGCTTGGGTAATAAGTCCTAAGTTTGAAACCCCTATTTTAAATTTTGCAAAAGATAAATGGAGTTGTATAACAGCTGGTTCTTATGAAATGCCTAGAGGGATGTGGACCGGATATGGCGATTTTTGCACTGGAAGCCAAGGTTTATTTATGGGACTTGAAGAAACATATCCAGCATTACCAACAGGAAATAGTCAAGGAACTACAGGATATACAGGTTCTTTGGTTCAAACGTGTGGATTTAAATCTAAACAAATGGAACAAAAAGTTGGTGAAATTGCAGACAGAAAAGTAATATCTGAAGCTCTTGTTGCAATACCATATTTAGAATATCCAATCACAAACCCTGATAGTTCTTATGCTAAGAGCATAGAGGAGCCAATTTATGATAGATATTTCTTTACATTGGCTGGGCAAGATAAGCATGATTCAAGACGAATATATGAAACAACAAAACAAAACGTTTTGAATGGTAATGAGCCATTAGCTGGACTTGAGTTCCAACCCTCTGGAACAGTTACACAAACATCGATTTCTGATTTAGTAACTAAGTTAGATAAATATGTTGTTCCGCCAAATATGAATTATGATTTGTATGAAGATATAGAACCTTTCATTATGTATATTTTAGACGTTGAACATACTCTTGATAAACAAGATCTTGCTGATATTTGGCAAGGAGTTATGCCAAAGATTTCTTTGACCGCTGAAAAAGATTCAGCTGAAGTAAAACACGAAATGGCTCCATGGGAGTTTTTTGGTGGCAAAAGAATACCAAAAGACGTTAAATGGATGGTTTTTAAGATAAAAAGAAAGGCAGAGATTAATTACTTTAAGATGACTGCTGATTCATCAGATGACGATAGGTTTAAATTTAATTTTAAAAATAATGAAGGAAAAACTCCTGATTATAGTTATAACTGGCCGTATGATTTCTTTAGTTTGATTGAATTGGCACAACTTGAAACTGAAAATGAATTTAAAGAAAGGCGTGATAGTGATAATACTAGCGGGGAATGTTCGTAGATGAAGTTTTTAAATAAAAAAGAAAGAGTGATGGATATTCAACTCACTCAATATGGAAAATATTTATTATCAAAAGGCACCTTTAGACCAATTTACTATGCTTTTTTTGACGATGATGTCATTTATGATCGAAAATATGCTGCACCGAATAGTAACGATGATACAGGAGATCGAGATGGTTCTACGTGGGCAAAAGAACCACAAAATGAGATTGAAGACAGAATCAAAGAAGATCTGCGTCTTGAAACTCAATATGTTTTTACCGGCATTGAGGAATCATTGAGTTATCAGCATCAGTTTATTACTGAAGATACTGAACTGTACCGCGATCCATTGGGTGGTGATGCTGATATTGAGGGGAGTTTTTCAAATTTTGGTTCTGATCCTGAAATGCAACAAGCTATGCAAGGTGGTAGGCAGCGGCCCGAAACTCGTATCGATCCCACTATTCAACAATCTCCAACAAAATTTTATAACACTTCTAATACCATTGGAAGTGCAGATTTAGGAACCAACAAAAAATCGGCTTGGTCTGTAAATGTTTTACAAGGACGAATAACTAGCTCATACACATACAAAGTAGAAGGTGACAATAAAATAGTTAATATTCCGCAACTTAATATGGTTCCAATAACTTATAAATCTGAAGTTCAAAGAGAGGACTATGTTGATAAGGAAGCTTGGGAAGATAGTTATACATCCACTCCTTTTGATGATGGAACCCACATAAGAATATATGAAGATTCAATCGTTTTAGAAATTGATGAAGTAAATACTCCATTTGAAAATGATAACTTTGATGTTGAAGTATTCGAAGTAACAACGGGTTCTGTAAATAGAGCTGGGGCTATTGAAGAACATTTAATCCCATTGTATTTCAAAAAACCACCAATTTATGTAAGAGATAATGTTTTATTAGACGTTCCAGAAGCCAACTATGATTATAGTATTGATCAATCTTTTGTTGAATATTTTTTTGATGTATCGGTGGATAATGAAATTGATCCAAGAACACTTTGCAAACTATTTCCAGAAGATAAAGCACAAGGAATCTTTTCATCAAGGATGTTAGATTGTCAAGATATAGCCAAACAAGACAAAGAAGATACTAGAGATTATTATAGATCAGATGTTACTGAAGATGATCTTGAGGATTGTTAAATGACATATCATGTAGAAAAAACACTTCCTTCCATTTCAGAGCGAACGCTTCCCATAGTTACTATTCCTAAAATAACATTATCAAGAGGTATTCCCTCTGATCAACAAGATGTTTATCTAGACGCAGACGGGCAACCTACCGAACTCCCTGCTTCAACTTCGGAGGACACAGAAGGTGTGCCACTAGAAGTAATTGTTGATTTAGCTTGCAAAGATTTAGTTTGTAGTAATGAAAACTCTTTATTAATAAATAATAAATATAAAAAATTTATTAAAATACATGTGGTTGAAAGGTTTGAAGGATTTGAGAAAGAAACAATTTATGGAGTAGATTCTGGATTTAATCTTACCGATATGGTTGACAACGGGGGAGAATATCACCTACGACATCAAACTTCCTATCCACGTTTATTTCCTCAAAACTTATCTTTTCTGGCATGGATTGAGTTAGATATTGCTGAATATACCAATCAACTCGAAATGGAGGGAGTTAATTTAATTGTAGATTCTGAAGAACAAAAATTTACTGGTTTGTTAAATCTAGTTCCAGTAATTGAAAACAGTGATGTTCGCTTCTATATATCTTATGAGAGTTCTTCGACTTATGAAAGTAGACATACACATCATGTCGCTCAGGATGGTAGTGCTGGGTTCACTCGAACACAACCCGGAACGCGTAGAGGCGGATTGCAATATATAGACGGGGTTTCTTATTCTCATCAACATACTATTGACGCAGATGGAAGTTTTTCTAGTGAAACCCCCATAGCAACTGACGGGTCAACACTTGAAACGCATACTCACAATCTAATACCAGAGACTTATATTATTGATAATAGAGAACTTGAAATGCTTGCTGATATTCATAAACAAGCAATGACAGAAGATACAAGCCCATGCCCAGCAACGAAAACAAAAAAAATGATAGAGAACCCTTATAAGGACACATTTAATCGTTGTGATCCTTATAATCTTTTTTCTGATATTTATTTTTCGAGAGATGATGATGGAGATTTGAGATTTTTGTTTTTTGCAAATATGAGAAGAATAATGGAAAAGTTTTCATTGTTTAGTTCAATCTTTTCAAATTCTTTTTCATATGAAACGATTTTGAAAAGTTTTCCACCCCAGATATTATCTTTAAAAGTTTATAGACAAAGAGTTAAAAAAGAAGGCGATCAATGGATAAAATCTGATCCTGATCAAATTGATGAGTTAGTTGTAGCAGCCAATCAAAAACTTGGTAGTCCGACATTAAATCCGGTAAAACATAGTAATGATAGTCAACCAGAAAGTATTAGAGGGTGCTCTATAGAACAAAAACGTTTAAATATGGATATGTCCGGATTTTTAGGAGTTCAATGTTTCAGTGGAATAGACGCAACAATCAAATCAAAAACAGATGGATATTATCAATATAGAGTTGAGCTTCATGTGCTTGATATAACAGAACAGATATTTGAATCTCATATTAAAAGTTTGAATATTTCAATGTTGTCTTTAAGAGAATATTATAACACTGCTATAAATTTTCCTTCAGAAATCAAAAATCCTTATGGCGATCCTCATAAAAATGATACGGATGATTATGCGAAAAACCAAAAATCAAAATCTTCAAAAAAATCAGAACGTAAACCTCGTAGTGGTAAAAAACAACACGAAGAAGATACTGGTGGTTTCTCCAATGAACAAGTTGTAAGATCGGAAAATAAAAAAGGAAAGCGTTCGAAGCAATATGTTCGTGGTGAATATGTTCCAAGAAACTTTAATGTTTTAAAAAATAAATTTTCCGATAGTTTTTCTTATGGCTCGGATTGGAATGCCGCAAAATTTCTAAACGATTATTTTGAAGTTTTAAGTTTTTATTCATCAGAATCTATTGATTTTATTTCAAAATATAAAGCTTTGGCTAATATAATTTCTCCTCATTGCGGAAGCCCAGAAGGTATTTTGGCAGTTATCAAGTTAATAAGTGCTTTACAGAATAAAATATCATCTTTTGCTGCACTTTATAAAGGTTTAAAATCAAAAGATGATGACGCGGGTGAGGCTGATGTTAATAAAAGTCATATTGAGGGTGGTGATCGAAAGAAACTTACAATATTTCACGTAAGACATCAGTTTAAAACAACTTATGATTCGAATATTCCATTTGATGTTGGTTTTAACTTTTTAAACTTGGCGAATGGAGACAAATTAGGATTAAAACAAGTTTCAAGGTCTGAGTTCGAAGAGATTATTTCTGCTGAAAATAAAAAACTTTTTAATAATGAAAATGCTGATTTAAGTATTGGAAATGTTACCAAGGGAGACAGTGTCTTTACTTCGATGTATTCATATGTAACTCCTACAAAAATTAGTATAAGTTCGGTAGCTAAATGGGGTTCGGTTAATCTCAAAAATCCAGGCGTTATTGCTTTTTTTGGAGATTTTAAAAATCTTGGAAAAAGTATTAAATATTTAAATACGAACCTTAATAATGAAATACTTGGGAAATCATATGCTATGACTTTAATGAATGAAGCCACAAATAATGTTACTAATCCTAAATTTAGTAACAATAATAAACCAATGAATAAATCCGAAAAACAAAAAATAATTGATTGCTTAGGGTTAGATGATGATATAGATTTTGCAAATAGTACATCAGAATATTTTGGCCTCAATAAAAATGTTGTAGTTGTTAATGAAGATGCTGACGCAACGCCCAAGAAACCACAGGAGAAATCGGTAAAATCAAGTGATGATGATAATGATAACACGGAAAAATATGTTGATAACGATTTAGGAAAGGGTAAAACGTCTGAACAAAATCGTATAGCAAAACCAATATTTGATGATTTATTGGGTTTAGATATTGATTCGTTGTGTTGTAATATTGATAACTTTAATGTTGGTCTTTGTGAGACAAATATAAAAAAGAAAGTTATAGCCTCAAAATCAAATCAAACCCCTTCTAGTATTTTTAGATCTTTGCCAAACTCTGTAAAATTATTATTTAAGTTTAACGAAAACGGATTTTCAGCAGAACAAGCTACAGCATTAAGAAAAGATGTCATTTGTTTTTTGGAAAAAAATCCTTGCAAGGATGATGAGGACACGTTTAGATATAAGTTTGGTACTATTGATATTATAGAAGTTTTAACCAACTTTGATACAACAAGAAAGAAGCTAAAAGATGGAACCACATTAGACGATTTTCAATTGGGAATGCCAGCTTGGAAACCAGTTACTAAATCACTTTTAAATCAAACAAGTGGAAAAAATTTGCTTTGTAGACTTACTCCTTATGAGAATTCTGCGGTAAATATTAAGAGAAGTAAAGATTATGAGTTGCCTACTTATGATGAATACTTTATTTTAATGGGGAGCTAGAAAAATGGTAGCAGTAAGTATGGATGCAATCATCGCAGCGGCGCGAGCTAGCGCAGCGCGAGCTTTGTCGAATGACGCCCAAAGCACTCAATCTACTAGTACCGAGCCCGAAACATTTGGACTACCAAAGTTTGAAGTAGCTCCCACGGCACCAACAATAGGAACTCATATTTTAACAAAACCAGGGACACCAACGGAAACCGCACCGCCAACAATTGTTGATCCCTTTCCTCGATGGCCAAGGGCACCACGAGCCCCCGTTCCCACTCCTGGCCCTGTCCGTAATTTAATTGTAGAAGAAGCTTTACAAAGGCGAGATCAAATGATTACTTTAGGTTTTGGACCAGGTGGCCCATTAGGAAGCGATGCGAGATTTATTCAAAGATTTCCAACCAATGGTCGAGATTTGGTAAGAGAAATGCCCGCACATGCAAATCCATATTTAGAGGTGCCTATAGATTATAGGGTAGCGGAGTCTGCCGCGTCGCATAGTCCCGTTTGGGGGAATTGGGAAAGACCTTTAGATCTTTTTAGATATAAAGCAGATCAATTTTGGAATCTTCTGGTTTATGAAGGGCAATATGATCCAGAGTCGCTACCAAGTGATTCAACCGGAGATCCGGGAAGGATTTTACCATTTGAACTTGTTCGCGTTGATACAGATTTAAATACACTTGATTTTGAACAGCCAGAATGGAAACAAGGAACGATTGGAGCAAGATTTGGTATTAACACCCATAATCCTTTTGCTGTTCATTATAAGGAAGAAATTTATCTTGTAGCAAATCCATTTATATTTGGAAATGTACAAGGAGCGCATGTTGAACCTTGTCAGCGAGTTTACAATCATCCTGGTCCTCCGGGCGCACCACCCACAATAAAAGTTGATTGGCGCAATTGGCGTCCCGCTAAACGTCCATCGTTTGAAAAACCAGGCCCAATGTCGAGTGAAAAGCCCGCAGGGGCAGCTGGGTCATTGGAAGATTTGTGGAAACTCAAGAGCTGAGAAGAGAACAATAAAATGGCATCAACAAGAATAGCACTTAATGTAATAGGCATTGTAAAAAAACTCGGTTCAAAAATCGCGAAAAACCTCGTGGCGGAAGGAAAAGTGGCCATCGATATCGAGGGACTCAACATTTCTTTTCCGAAACATTCCGTTGTTCCTCCAAGAGTGCATACACCACCCGAAACGCTAGTTGACCCAGGAAATGTCTCACCACTAGAAGAAGTAATTTATTCTGATTATGCTTTTGACATTGAACAACCACAGTTATTGGGAACAGTAGCAGAAAAAAACGAACTTAGTTCATTATATTTTGATTATAATGCAAACTACAACTTTTATATTCGTGATTATGAAAGAATATTATCTTCATTGCCTGAAGAAATTTTGCCAAACCTTTATGTTTTTCTGACAGAGATAGATAAAATGATGAGAGATCCCGGAGCCATAGTTGCTGGTTTGCTTCATGCCTTTCCTGGATCTGGAGTTTATTACCAACATATTACTTTAGGTGGTAAAATAAAGGATACTTTAATAGATGTTGTAAATTCTAAGGGTGAAAAAACAGGGGAACTAGATAAACTTTCATATCATGAAGAATGGGCAAAAGTTTTAAGAGATCTTGGATTGCGTCCGGCACCTGTTATTGTAAATCCTTCTGAAGTTACAGGACAATCATTTGGTGCCGGTCAAACACTCGGAGATACCGCACCAGGTTTTGGTGCAGATACAAGTCCGTCCTGGAGGGATAACTTATTTAATATTTTTCCATTTCTTAATCAGTTTGATAATTTAGTTGTTCCAATGACAAGTATTGCATATTTGCTTGATCATAATGAAAAACGACGAATGTTTCCAATGTATGTTGAAATTGATTTCAATACAGACAACAATACTCAATTTGCAGATGCTTTTAGAAAAACTCGAATGGGCGCATCATTAATACGTGAGGTGATGGAAAATAAAGAAATTTATGTGGAAAGATATAGCCATGGCAGGCCATTTGAACTAGGAAAGACCAAAACGAGTGAAGTGGAAGCTGCTGGTCCAATTTATGGAGAAAGACCCTGGAATCGTTGGATGAAAATGGATAGAGTCTCGGCAGTTGATCCTACTCTATGGGGCATGACTGATGGTTATTATAGATATTGGAATATTGGTCAGTTCCTTATGACCACCGCCGCCGCAGCATTAATAGATCTTCCTACTTTGCTTTCTTCTACTGGTGACGAAGATTGGATGTGGTTATTTAGCCCAACACTTTCTGAACTAGAAGAGATTCTTAATACCGCAAATAATATGTGTTCTGCAAGTAGTTTGGCGTCTGATTTAGAAGCTCTAAGAGAGTGGATGGCAAAGAAAGTTTTAGGGCCAGATTCTGCTAGTTCTCCTTTGGCAAGAACATACAAAGAAATATATGATGGCAAACAAGCATACTCAGAAACTTTATTCTACAGAATCGAGAAAAGAACTAAGAATGGCCGATTTCTTCAAAATATTTGGCTACCCAATTCAAGCGAAATTGATGTATTAAAATACATAGATACACAAGTTATTTATGGTGTTGAATATTCTTATACTGTTTTTGCATATCAGCTTGTTATTGGTTCAAAATATCGCTATAAAATAAATAATATGCCATTGTGTGCAGAACCCAACACAACAAGAACACGCATTTTTGATATAGCTGCTCCTGGAACTGGGCCTGCACCTGGCCAAGAAACCGTATTCACGCCTTTAACACTAGAAGAACTCGCCGCAGCTGGTGGTGTAAGCGTTAGTGAGTTAGTTTTTGGTACTGGAACTGATCAGCCTGGTAGCGATCCTCTCGCTCCCCAAGGCAATTTTGGATGGAACGACGCGGGCGTGTCAGGTGGTATAATTCCTACTGAACCTCTTACTGAAGCACAGCTTCGAGCGATGAATAGCGGCCTTGGCACTTTATCGTTACCCGATAGTATTTTCACGATGCAGCATGGATCTTTTTTGGCATCCGATTGGATTACATTTATTAATAGAACATTTAATGCAAATACGTTTACCGAAGCATACCTTGGGAATATGACACCAGAAATAACTTCTAATGATCCTTCATCGGCCTTAAATTGGAATGAAGCGGAAATCTGTGTTTTTACAGAACCATCTCTTGTTTTATTTGAAGTCCCACAGTTTACTTTCAATACTGTTGTTATTGATAAACCTCCGGTTGCACCAGATGTTAACTTAATCCCATATAGAGGTATAAGCAATAAGATTCTTATGTTTTTTAACGGAAATGTTGGTAACTATAAAGCACCATTTATTTCGTTATCAAATACTGATGATGAGTTACGTGATAAATATTTGTTAAATCAAAAATTACCATCGGGTGGAGCTACACCAATTGAGTTTAAAAGCGATGACCCAGTAACAATCTTTGAAATATGGAGAACCGATACAAAACCGACTACATGGAGAGATTTTAATTTTCATAAAAGAGTTGATAGTTCTAGCTTTTTTTCAAACCCTTGTAAAGAAGCATCATCAGCATCATTCACCGATGATGTTGTACCAAATAAAAAATATTGGTACACTTTTAGAGCTGTTGATGTTCATAATAATATATCAAACCCAACAGTTGTATATGAAGTTACTATGCACGATGATCATGGAACAGTGTGGTTGGACATTGAAACATTCCCAGCCCCAATACCGCCAGATCCACGAACACCAACAAAATCATGCAAAAAGTTTATTCAAATTAAACCAACGTTTGCTCAAGCAGCTTTAAACGAAGTAGAAAGTGGTTTTATTGATCAAGCCACAGGAAATCGAATACCGTCTTTGGCGACTGTTAGTCTTTCATCAGATCCCCCCGTTTTAGGACTTACTTCTCAAAATGAAGGAATTTGGTCAGGTGATGCACAGCCCAAAAAATTTAAAATAAGATTGACATCAAAAAAGACAGGAAGAAAAATGGATTTTAATGTTTATTTTAAAACAGAGCACATTAAACGTTCAGGTGGGGAAATATGTTGATAAAAATAAGTGAGCAAAAATATAGGACAAATAAGTAATTTTGAAACTATTTATGGTATAATAGGAGAGATAAATGGGATTTTTAGACAATAGTGGTGACATTATTCTTGATGCAGTTTTAACTGATACCGGAAGGTTTCGGCTAGCTAAAGGAGATGGATCCTTTAAGATCACAAAATTTGCACTTGGTGATGACGAAATTAACTACGAACTTTATAACAAAGATCATGCAAGCGGAAGCGCATATTATGATTTAGAGATTTTGCAAACTCCTGTTTTAGAATCTTTTACTAATAATACTGCAACTATGAATAGCAAACTTGTTTCTATCCCAAGAAATAATTTGTTATATTTGCCAGTATTAAAAATAAATGCTCTTGGTGGCGGTCATAGAGAACAGACTATTGGAGGCTTTGTTGTAGCTGTAGATGCAAATACTGAAGAAGCAAATGCCGATGGCGGTTTTGGAAATGATGATGGAGTTATACGCGGAGCTTCACTCGATGGCGGATTTATTCGCGTCGATCAAGGACTTGATACAACGGAAGTTTCTCCAAGCTTTACAATCCCCGCAGATTTAAATGAAACTCAATATATTATTGAAATGGATCATCGACTTGGACAAATCGTAAGCCCTGCACTAGCTAGCACTTCTCAGGTTGGTAGAGCTGATGTTTCTTTTATTGATGACGATAATGTTGCATCTTATTTCTTATCGCTTACCGACAGGAATTTTGTTAGTTCAAATACTGAACGATCAACCAGAAAGTTTAGTCCAGAACAGGTTATTTCTGGTCCTCGTGGAACCATATTGATGTTTTCAATTGCTGCTTCAATAGATTTGAATACGAGTGATTATTTGTTTGATCGACTAGGTAACTCTTGGGCGAGTGGTGCAACTGGCAATCCCACAGGGCAAGCTGTAAAATATATTGATACAATCGTAAGAGTGACGGGAGCAACTACTGGATATAGATTAGATGTTCCAGTAAGGTTTGCGAAAGTACCTACTTGATAAAAAAGGAATAACAAATGGCGACAATCTTTAAAACTTTAAATAACGGTGATAGAACAAGCACCCGCACTCTTCTTCACGAATCGATTCCAATAACAGGATCGATTGTTTCAGGAACATATGGTGGAGCAACGATTGCTCTTGGTAGCGAACCAAATATTAAAAACTTTTCACATGGAATGTTTCAGAGTATTTATGACTATCCTTATTTAAGTTCTTCGGCAAACCATATTATTGATGTTACTTGCGGATATTCTACTGGTTCGTCCTTGTCTGCATCCACAAACGTCCAAAATTCAAAAAAGATTAACATATATAATCAAATGGCAGCGGTTCTTCAAGGACATGATGCTTCTGGCAATATCTTGCAGTTTGACCAAGATGGCGATGTAACGAGTGGCGGAACAAAACTAAAAGAATGCTATTTCTTAAACTTTTCTCGCTTGTTAACAAAAGATGAAATTAAAAAAGGCTCTTTTAGTCTTAAGTTGGCAGCAAGTAAAAGTTTTGGTACTGCTAGTATTGGAGATAGTTTCAGGGATCTTATTACAATAACTGACACTAAAGCAACTTCCAGTTATCTTGTCAACTCTCCTACTGGTGAATATTCAATTTTGTATGGCAGCGGAAGTGTAATGCCTGAAGACACAAAAGTCGGACTAATTTTTTATCAAGCTGGTATAGCAGTGCTTACTGGTGGTATTTTCCAAACATATGGTTCGGAGCGTCAACATGCTGGTAGTTCAAGCATGATTATGCTTGGACATGGAGCAAATACTGGTTCAGCTGCTGGACCCACTATGAACGCTCAGTTTACCGGATCTTCGATTTCCGCAAGTTGTGATGCATTAAGACACAGGATTTATAATCTTAGTTTTAACAATACAACTGAATTAAATTCATCGATTTATTTCTGCCGTGTTAATAACAATGAGTTTAACTATAGCGCCAATCCAACATACTTAAGCGAAAGTAAGATTCGAGTTAAAAACAATCAGTTAGATTCGCCTGTGGCTTATTTTACAACGGTTGGCTTATATTCTCCAGACAATGAGCTTTTGGCTGTTGCAAAAGTTTCTGAGCCGTTGAAAAAAGATCCTACAAATGAAATGACTGTTCGCGTCCGACTTGATTATTAATAATCAGTCTGACTATTTAGATCAATGCCATTTTATAAATTTGACAGAAATGATATCTTTTATAATCGGTTAAAAACTCATCCACAAGTTGATCTGTTTATTTATACAGGCTCCATTTATCGAAATAATGAAGTTGATCGACAAGGAACATATTCAACAACTGCATCGGGAGTTCCTGTTGGGTATGTAAATTTATATGAATATAACGTTAATCGAGATGATTCATTTTTAATATATTCATTTGCGTCTAAAACAAGCAATCACGCATTCTTTAAAACAATAACAACTGCATCATATGATGAGCAAGAGTATGGAGACACAACAACAGGTTCTTATCCAATGTCTGCCACCATTTCATCATTTTATTATCCAACTATGAGTGGTTCCAGTAGAGATAGATACAGTCCAACAGGATTGCAAAATCGACGCTCAAGTTCATATTTTGGTGCATTAGAAAATGTTCTTCAAAACTATAATGTTTATAGTCCTCATTTTGCTCTTAGCTCATCGCTGGCTATTGGCGACGATTTGGGTTGGGATAAAGGTCGCCAAAAAATGCGAATCTTGGACATTCCATCTATTTTTTACGGATCATCGATTCAAAAAGGCTCTGTTTCTCTTAAGTTTCTTATATCGGGAATAACTCAAGAAGAAGTTACAGATCGTTATAAAGACGGTGTTTTGAGAGTAACAGGTTCTGGAGTAAATGCTGATAAAGTGGCGGGCGTTGTTTTATATAATGATGGACTTATTATGCTTACGGGTTCGTGGGTTTTACAGGCCACGGGCGCGGCTCACCAAGAAACTTATGAATCTTCAGTCGGCGCAGATCACCCGCGATGGGTTTATTTTGGAGAAACAGGTTCTGCTGCTGTATATTCAGGATTTGGAATGTCCTTTAGTGGAACTAACTATGTTCCAAATGTTACAATGCTGGCTCATGCACCAAAAGGAAAATTGAATCAATCAAATAATCCTACTTTTATAGAACATGGACAATCTGGTTCGATGATGGCTTATACAAGTTCTTTTGCTTTTAGAGAGAATCCTTTCCTTAACATTAAAAATATAACAAAAAGTAGTTTTAGTGGCTCATCGGGAAGTGCTGATTTTAAAAAGACAACATTTATAAGTAAAATTGGAATCTATGATAGCAATAGAAATCTTATTGCAATCACAAAACTGGCAACTCCTGTTCGTAAAAGAGAAATAGATGATTTTACATTTAAATTAAAGTTAGATTTTTGATATAATAATATTCTATTTATAATGATGAAAAATGAATTTGAAAAATGGCGGCATTATATTAATGAGCGCGACCAAGAAGTTCAAGATGAATATTTGGCCCATTTTATTATGAGCATTGTTCAAGCTAAAGAGATTGATCGAACGGAGGTCATGGCATTTATGAGAGCTATTCCCAATGTTACAACTGCATATAGGGAAGATGAGATTTCGACATCCAAACAATCTTTTGTTGCAGAATATTCAATACGTTTTGTTTTACCGCATGGTTCTGATGCAAGAAACTATTATAATACAATCCTAAAGCCAGAGTTAAGACAGATTAAAGGACTATCAATCCAACGTGACAAAGGTTTTGAAAAGATCGGTGTTGAATGATTCTTGGTCTTGATATTTCTACAAGTATAACCGGCTTTGCTATTGCTGACGGTGATGGAACTTTGGTTAAAGTTGATAGTTGGGATTTGAGACACAAACCAACTTTTCCCGATCTTTATTCAAAGATTATGTATTGTAGAGAAAGACTTAAGGATATTTCTTATTGTTATGCAATTGATCACATATTTATTGAACCTGCTTTAAATATGTTTATGATGGGAAAATCTTCAGCCCACACCATTTCAACATTAATTAAGTTTAATGGTATTCTTTCATGGCTTTGCTTTGAAGAATTCGGAATTGAACCAAAATATATTCCAGCGATTTCGGCCAGAAAGAAGTGCGGGATTACCATACCCAAGGGAAAAAAAGCTAAAGAAATAGTTATAAAGTTTTTGCTTGACAACGAACCCAATTTTATAGTAGAATGGACAAAGCATGGAAATCCTAAACCTCAATATTATGATCAAGCCGACGCAATCGTCATGGCAAGAGCAGGCTTAACATGTCTCAAAGAAAAATCCGAATCGTAGAAGATTTTCTTGGCTCATATTATAAATCAAAAGATGAGTTTCTTTTTTATTGCCCGAAGTGTAAACATCATAAAAAGAAACTTTCTTTAAACTTTGACAAAAATGTTTTCAAGTGTTGGGTTTGTGATTATATAAGTAAAGATATTGGAAGACTTGTTTATTCTTATGGAAAACCAGAACACAAACAACAATGGAAAACTCTTATGGGCATTGTTGATTTCTCTGAAGTTGAGTGCGAAAAAGAAATAATTGAAGTTTCACTTCCAGAAGAATTTACAACTTTAACAGGAAAAGAAATAAATCCTTTATCAATCCCAGCTCGACAATATCTTAAAACTCGTGGAATATTGCGGAATGATCTTGTTTGGTGGAAAATGGGATATTGTCCAGATGGAAAATATAAAGAAAGAGTTATAGTTCCTTCATTTGATATGAAAGGAAACTTAAACTATTTTATTGCTCGTTCATATACTTCTGGCGAATGGCAAAAGTATTGTAATCCACCAGTAGAAAAAGATTTTATATTCAATGAACTCTATTTAGATTGGAATAAAGATATCACAATTGTTGAGGGTGTGTTTGATGCAATCGTTGCTGGTAATGCTATTCCACTGCTTGGCTCTACACTGCGTGAAAATAGCTATATTTTTCAAAAAATCGTAGATAAGTGTGATAAGATATATATTGCATTGGATTCGGATGCGAAAGCAAAAGAAGACAAGATAATCAAACTTTTACTATCATATGGCGTGGATTGTTACAGGATGGATACTTCGGGTTTTGGAGACATTGGAGAGATGGATAAGGAAACGTTCCAAACTCGCAAGAAAACTGCCGCTTTTGTTTCTTTAGACAATTATTTATTGGAGAAACTTTCGTTTTAAAATGAAATTAACAAAAGAACAAGTGAGTGATGTTCTAAAAACATACTAAAAATCTCTCCATTTTATGCTATAATAGTCCTAGATGAAGTTTGCCCACATTGCGGACACCCACATTCGCAATTTAAAATACCACACAGAATATCGAACAGTTTTTAATAAAATCTATGAAACTCTCAGAAAAGAAAGAGTAGATTATATTATTCATTGTGGCGATATTTGCCATACAAAGACACAAATCTCGCCAGAGTTTGTTCAAATGTGTTCAGATTTTTTTAAGAATCTGGCCAGCATAGCGCCGACTTATATTATTCTTGGAAATCACGATGGAAACTTAAGAAATCCAAATCGTCAAGATTCTTTATCGCCTATTGCAAATACATTGAACCATCCAAATCTTCACCTATTAAAGAACTCTGGCGAAGTTCATCTTGATGATAATTTTGCCCTTAATGTTTTGAGTGTGTTTGATGAGGATAACTGGATGGATCCAACAAATGAAGATAAAATAAACATTGCTCTTTATCATGGATCAATCAGCGGTTGCATGACCGACAGCGATTGGGTTATGGATGTTGGTGAGAACGAAATAGATATTTTCAATAAATTTGATTATGCAATGCTTGGAGATATTCACAAATCAAATCAAACTCTGGATCTTGAAGGTCGCTATCGTTATGCTGGTTCTACAGTTCAACAAAACTTTGGTGAAACTCTTGATAAGGGATTTTTGCTTTGGCATATTCAGGATAAAGAAAACTTTAAAGTTAAGCATATCTCAGTTGCGAACCCTAAGCCATTTATTTCTGTTGCTTTAACGGAAAAAGGAAAAATCCCAAAACTTGTTCTACCTGATGGTGCTCGTGTTCGTTTAATCGTTGAAAATAGTTTATCTGTAACAGCTCTTAAAAAGGCAGTTGATGTTGCGAAAAAGAAGTTTAAACCAGAATCAATTTCAATAATCAATAAAGCAACATTTACAAATAATGTTGATCTTGAAGACGGATTTCAAAAAGAAAACTTAAGAGATATTGCAGTTCAGGAAAAATTAATTCGCGAATATCTTGAAGACTATAAGATTAATAAAGATTTAGAAAAACGGATTATGGAACTCAATAGAAAATATAAACAAATTGTTGAGGAATCAGATGAGACATATCGTAATACAGACTTTGAAATCCTTGAGCTTGAGTGGAATAATCTATTCAACTATGGAAATGGTAATCGCATTGACTTCACAAATTTTGCTGGCATTATAGGGATTTTTGGAAAGAACTTCTCAGGCAAGTCAAGTATTGTTGACTCGTTATTGTTCACAATCTATAACTCAATTTCAAAGAATTCTCGCAAGAATCTCAATATTATCAACAACGATAAGACTGAGGGCTCTGGAATGGTTAAGATCAAGCGTGGAACCAAAATTTATACAATCCGAAGACGAATGGAAAAATATCTTAAGAGATTAAAGGGCAATGAAACTGTTGAAGCAAAAACAACGGTAGATTTTGAATATGTTGATATTATAACTGGAGAAACTAAATCATTAAATGGGTTAACAAGAGCAGACACAGATAAAAATATTGTTAAATATTTTGGCACGATTGAAGATTTTCTTTTGACTTCGATGTCTTCACAGCTTGGGTCATTAGCATTTATTAATGAAGGTTCGACAAAGCGCAAAGAAATTCTTGCAAAGTTTCTCGACCTTGAGCTTTTTGATAAAAAGTTTAAAAATGCCAAAGATGATGCAGCAGAAACGAAAGCAGCAATTAAGCTTTTGGAAAACACAGACCACGATAAAGAGTTAAAAAAGTTTAAAGATGAACTTTTTGAAAATGAAAGTCTAACACATAATAGAAAATCAGAATGTGAAGCACTTCGTGGCGATATTATATTAACCCAAAAAGAAATTACTGAACTGTTATCTAGAATTAGTTCAGCGCCAACAGAAATTATTGATGTTAAATCGTTGCGAGAATCTATTTCTAAGAGCGAACAAAACTTATTAGCTGTTAGCACAGAAATCACAGACAAGAAAAGACAAAATAAAAAGAATAAACGCAAAGTTCGTAAAGCAAAAGAGTTTGCAAAAAACTTTGATATTGAAATGATGAGAACTGAAAAGGTTGCATATGAAAACCTATCTGTTGATTTAGAAAAGATTTTAGAAGAAATATTGCAGGAAGAAAAGGATTTAGAAAACAAGAATAAACAAGTTTCTCTCCTTAATGAAGTTCCGTGTGGCTCGGAGTTCTCCCATTGCAAATTTATTTGTGGAGCTTATGAGGCCAAAGATCAAATTGATATTGTTGAACTTTCGATTCAAAATAACAAAGAAGTTTTAACTGGCATTAAAACAAACATTAAAGAAATCAACCCAAACAAGATTAATCAACAAGTTCAAAAGTTTGACGAGCTTGTCGAAATGACAAAAACTCTTGAAAACAATATTTCAGCTGATGATTTGTTTATTGAAAACTTAAATTCTCGCAAATCAATTATCAAACACGAGTTAAAAGATTTTGCTCGAAAAGAAGAGTTGTATGAAGAAAATAAAGAGGTCATTGAAGATCTCGGTGGAGTTATAAAACAAAGGAATGAAAAAGAAGTTGTTCTTCAAAGATCAAAAGAACGGCTAAAAGGGTGTGAAGATTTCCTTCTTGAACTTTATAAGTCTCATGGTTATCTTGAGCAACAAATTGAAAGTTTAGAAGAAAAGAAAAGAGATCTTAAAAACTATAATAATGATTATGAAGCATATGATTTATATGGAAGGTGTATGCATTCAAATGGAATCGCTTATGATATTATTAAAAAAAGTTTGCCCACAATTAACAGTGAGATTTCAAAGATCCTTGCAAACATTGTTGATTTTCAAGTTTATTTTGAAACAGATGATAGCAGACTTGATATTTACATTCAACAGCCTGATCGGGATGCAAGTCCATTAGAAATGGCAAGCGGAGCAGAGAAAACAGTCGCAGCGATGGCAATTCGTTTAGCCTTTACAAACATTTCTTCATTACCCAAATCTCAGATATTTGTTCTGGATGAACCAGGAACAGCTTTAGATGAAGAACGTATGGAAGGTTTTGTAAGGATTCTAGATATTACAACTTCTGTGTTTAAAACTGTAATGCTTATTTCGCATTTGGACAACCTTAAAGATACTGCCGATTCCATTATTAGTATTGAAAAGAAGGATGGATATGCGAATGTTGTTGCGTAGCTGACTATTTATATCTACGCGGGAGGTGCGTAGATATGAAAGATATTTTAGATAAAGTAAATGAAGGTGTTGGTGGTATCACCAGCTTAGTTATGAATTTATTGGCTTTGGGAATCCTTGTTGAAGTGATTTATGGAGCAGGTATTTTCGGAATGGGCATTGTTGGCAATGTCGTTAAGCTTATCAATTCCATTGGTTCAAGTGGTTTTGTTGGCTTGCTTTCTCTCATAGTGCTTTTGACACTGTTTAGGGGTAAAGATTGAAGGCAGTAGTTGATAAAGCGTTATCTAAGGTGGTGTCTCGAAAATTTACGGTTTTCGGGCTCGCCACCCTATTTTTATATTTAGGACAATTATCTGGCGATCAATGGGTTGCTGTATCTCTCGGCTATATTGGAATACAAGGGGTTGCTGATATTGCAACAGCATGGAAACACGGTTCGATAAGATGAAACTAACAAAATCAAGACTTCAACATATCATTAAAGAAGAGTTCCAAGCTTTATTTAAGGAAGATCGGCAAGCACATATTACCGGGATTCAAGCAAAGATTGGAAGACTTGAATTAGAAGTTGAACGTATTGAGGATGCTCTTGAGGCGAGGGAAGCTGAAGTTGATTCTTTGCCAGATTATCCTGAAAAAGAATATGAGTTGAGGGATTTGCGCACAACTCCTGAATATTTTGAAATGACAAGCCGTAGAAATAGAATGGAAGAAAAAATTGAAGAGCTTGAAAGTCAAATGAGAGAGCTTAGTGGAGAAAATCTTGAAGAAGAAAAAGAAGATGATTTACATTTTAGCCCTTCACAATCTCCCACTGAAGCAGATGAAACATATCACCAATGTATGATAGACGTTGATGTTGAACCAGATCCGGGAGTTGATAAAGACACTGCTAAAGCAAGAATCTGTACTGATACAAGAAAAGCATCAGGTGCAACATTAGATTGGGGCGAAAAAAGAGAAAAAGAAGTTCAAAGAGCCCGAGAAGGCGGAAAATCGGGAAATGAAGATCAAGATTAAAAAAATCCTTTCAGAGCGTGAGTGGAATAAAAATTCCAAAACACCTCGTGATTATTCTAAAGAATATAATCCTCCTGGTTCAAAAGAACAAGAAGAACGCAACAAAAGGAAGCGTGACAAAAGAAAACACGACAAAGAACAAGGCGAATGTCCCGATGGCCAAGAGCTTCATCATGTTGATGGAGTGGAAGATGATGAGTTACAGTGCGAACCAGTCTCAAAAAATCGCGGAAGAAAAGAAAAATCTCGATTAAAAAAAAATGAAGTTGTTATAAAAATCTCTAAAAAAAAATCTTTTTTGAAAGAAAATTTAAACGAAGAATCTTCTGATCCTACAGTTGCGGATTTTTTATCTACTTGGCAAAAACAAAATCCTAAATCTGTGCAAAAAATATTTGGCAAAGCAGCCAAATGGATTGTTGGTCTTGGAGCTGGTGTTGGTGTGGGGACAGCGGCAGGGCTCGCCACTGGCGGTTTTGGCGGACTCGCAGTTGGGGGTGCCGCTGGTGTAGCAGCAGGAAAGTTAGGGGAAGAAGCAGTCAATCAGCTTTTTGGACTCGTTGCTTCCAAAAGTGGCCAACTAGCCAAATTTTTGATAAACATGTCAGACCAGCAAGTTCCAGACGATCAAAGAACAGGTATTGCCAATTATTATGATATAGATGATAATTACGAAGCTTTGCTCCAAGGAATGGATTCAGAACTTGCAAACAAATATCAAAAAGCGTTATTTGCTTACTTTAAGGAAGCTTTTACTGAGATGAGAACAGCTGATCCAGGCGAACCTTTGAAAGATTATATAGGTATGACTGCAAATCAATATTTAGAAAGATACTTGTTTAAAAGAAGTAAATCTGGAGTTGGTGTGCAAATAAAATCAACAGCAGCCCACAGAAACTAATAAATGATTGTGTTAAAAAAAATATGGGCTTTTCTCAAGACCCACTGGTATATTCCAGTGATTATTATTATAGCGATTGTTTTAAAAGGCAGAAACGGCAGCTTATTAAAAATCATCGATGCCCAAAAAGAATCATATGATAAGCAAAAAACTGCAATTGAAAACGCAGAAATAGAAAAACAAGAAGCAAAAGAGCGCATTGAAAAAGAATATGAAAAAGCTACTCAAAAAATAGAGCAAGAGTATGCTAAAATGAATAAAGAAATTAGCAACAGACAAAAAGATATTATCAAAAAAACTGTTAAAAAATTTCATTCTGATCCTGATGCATTAGCAATAGAACTTTCAGAAAAGTTTGGAGTTCAATATGTCCCTCATAAAAACGATTAGCTTAATCACATTTCTTAATATTTTTATTTGTTCTGTATCGTTTGCTCAAACAACCACAAGTACAACTGGCAAGTTTACAATATTAAACAAAGGGGATTCTGCCCCATTTGCAGGAACACTTTTTGATCCAGTTGCGACCGCAAAAATATTAGCGGAAAAAGAAATACAAAAACAACGCTGTAAAGTTCAATCAAAATATGAAAAAGATTTGATTAGTGCTGATTGCAAGAGGGAAACAGATTTATTAAAATCGGCACTAGAAATAGAGAAAAGAAAAAATAATTTAATCGTAACTGCACAACAAGAAGAAATAGAGACACTTCGAAAACTGGCCAAAGGTTCAGATAATACATTATGGACTGCAATAGGATTTGCTGTTGGTGCGGCAGCTTCTATCGCTATATTTTTTGCAGCAGCAGAGATTGCCAAATGAAAGATCCTGATCGGCTTATTAAAGTTGAAAAAGCCATTCAAGAAAAATATGGTGATGAAGCGATTCAAAACCCAAAAGCAAATTGGGATCAGGAAAAAGAAAAAGAATATCTTCAACAAATTAAAAAAATATATAAATCTCAGAAACCAAAAGAGAAAATAGAGGTTGACGGCGTTTT
>Ga0209434_1000144_pt1 | contig 37676 bp, 57 predicted proteins | sample ETNvirnome_2_300_FD_184068 | JGI IMG/M metagenome (GOLD analysis project Ga0209434, IMG submission 184068) | Marine viral communities from the Pacific Ocean - ETNP_2_300 (SPAdes) (version 2) | ecosystem: Environmental > Aquatic > Marine > Oceanic | place: Pacific Ocean | collected 2013-06-22 | reverse complement strand
TTGCCCAGCATAAGCCCGAGAACAACGGTGGTTGTACTAGCGGCAACAGTATATATGACATCTAGGCTGGTCACATTCGCCTTTGTTACTAGTTTGAAGGTGTTAGCCATGACTTTGCTCTCTCTCTTTCTATATTATCCCAAGGCAATTGCCAGTGCTGTTGCCGTACTCTCTTTGGCTAACTGTGCGCCCTCGACAGAGATCTCACCGGCAGATGCTCTTGCGATTGTCGTATCGCTCGCGTGGCCCAGTTCGATCCCGGTGAATTGCGGGCTATCCCCAGTACCCAAACCAAGATGTGTCCGTGCAGCTACACCTGCTCGAACAATTTTATCTAAACCTGGAATTCTGCTGAGCATTATGTCACCCTATTAACCCAACCATGAACTGCTATAACATTCGCAGTTCCGGCGAAACCTTTTATGATCTTGGCATTCTGAATTGGAATGCCAGGAAGAACAAGCTCAAGACCGTTTTCACCGCTTATGGTTTGTTCAATCACCTGAGAGGCATCACCTGCATCTCCATACAGAACTGTCAGCTTTACTGCAGTTGTAGTGGTATTGACAGCATAGGCATATGCCTCATCAATCCCTGATGTTCCGGTTACAGCAGTATGGATGGTAGTCAAGGCCGTAGTAGCCGTTCCAGTGATAAGGATGCCCAGCCCGTTTGAAGAACCAGACAGAAGCTGCTTGGAATAAACTCCCATTAGAACCTCCTAGAAGCTGAACATATCTGATTGGGTTTTGGGAAAAGACCCAGGATACCATTGACTGTTGCCGTGGATCGCTTGAATAACAAATCGTAATCTCTCAAGCTCACCTGCAAGGGAAGTAGCTTGAGATTCTGAGTCTACACCCCCAGGTGCGGTCATGGTTTTCATCTGAGCGACGGTGGTTGAGTAATCATCCATCGTCTCAGTGTTGTGATTGGTAATATGATTCTCATGATCGGCATTATAGATTACAGCAGTTAATGTCAGACCAGAGGCACGAGTAGTATGGGAATATGATCCAGCTGCCATTACCTAGCCCTTCTATCTGCGATATGATCAGCTATACGAACCTTCAACATCTCAGGCATCTTCTGTCTTGATTCCCACTCCATTGTGCTGATATCAGCATCATGGAGTTCTTGAGCCATCTCATCTGTTAGTTTATCAGCACACTTTTTGCACACTCCAGTGTCATGTTGAGATCCATCTTGCATCCGAATACGTACTACATTATACTCCGGTGTGTGACCCATGACAAGATATCTCTCTTTAACAACTGTCCCGTTAGCAACTTTGTATGTTCTCTCAAGTCGATCATCAGGAACGAGACCGCTCAACACTGTATCACAGTATTTGCAGAGGACTTTAGCAAGAACTTGAACTCCATTCCAATCTTCAAATATAAGATATTTCCTATTTTTCATCGTAAAGCCTCATCTCCGCGGTGAAAGTGGAGGTAGAATCGTCCGAGAGAGAAGTCTTGTGTATCTCCTGAGTTGGACCCAATAAGCCCAAAGCGGCGGCCTCCGCCAGTAATTCGCTTCTTATGATTGACCAATCCTTCTTCGGTGAGTTTACTGGTTCCAAGCACGAAGCTTCCAAGGGAAGCTCCAGTTGTTCCCATGTTGAACTGGATTGTTTCATGTATAGCTCCGTCCCATAATATATCTACGGACAGATTCCAAGTCCCCTTTGGCTCAAGAACTAATTCAAGAAAAGCCCCGTTCTTGCGAAGGATACCCAGTTGGGGATCAATATGAGCAAGATCCCAATGTGGACTTTGGAATACCGACGGTATCCCTGTACCATCATGGCTTCTAATAGACTGATCCATTCTTCTTACAAAGCCATCATTAGCTCCACCAGTTAATTCAGGAACATTATCAACCAACCTTGTCCATAATGAAACAGGAGTATCGAACGAGGAAAATCTAAAACGAGGTAAATCTCTCCTATTTAAGTCTACTACAAGGCGGGAATTATTCGTAGTAGCCCCTGTACCAGTTACTGCTATATGAACCTCCCGCTTGGTAGTGTAATAGATCATGTGCCATTTGCGAACATGCTCAAAGTTTAGATTATCCCTTATAAAAGGGTCCATATCATGAATGTCACTAACCGAAGTTGAAGATACATCCCCAAACTCGTCAGTAGTTTGCAGGGTTCTAACATTTCCTGCTATATCCAAAAAATAAACGTCGTTTTCGACAGCGGCTGAAGTACCAATCCAGGCTGTACCAATTTGATCAGTGATCTTAGTCACCTTCCAGTTGCCTACTGATGGATCGCTAGTATCAACGAAGTATATTCCACGAGGATGCTTGAATACTGCCAATCCAGATCTGAAGGAGTAAATCCCTACAATACCCAATCCCTCACCAGGGTAAATAGCAAGAGTACCTGAGCCAGATCCTGTAAGATCTTCATGATCGGTGGTAATGCTATAGTAGAGGCGATGGGGATCATTAGTATTTCCAGCTCCCCATAGTCTGCCTTCGTGAATTGTCCCTACTCGCGGCTGGTTTCCTCCCGACCAATCCGACGGCGGTGTCGCCAAAGCGCTAGTCGTCGCTCCGTCCCCGCTGAGAACTTGAACGGCATTGAGCCCCGTAAATATGAATAGTTTGCGATTGTTCGCTGCCGCTTCCTTTCCGCCCTCAATAAACTGAGGCACCACATCTGGCGTAACCGTAAGACTGCTTGCCAAGGTTGTAGCAAAGTCACCAGTACCCGCATCTTTTAATAAGTTCCCAGTAGATGTTACCACAACCATTCTTTGCGTACCATCAACAGGATGCCAATCATGACCTCCTAATATTGATGGTGTACTAGCAATGGCTGACGAATTATACTTGGCTGTGCCTGGCTCTTTTTGGAGCGTTCCCTCGGAGTAGCTCAAATTTTGAGCGGTCAAGAGAGCTTCAACATTCACAGTTGCAGGATTCTTGGTCCCTGTAAGACCTGTCTGCCCGATTGTAAGTTCTGCTATCTCACCAGTGAATGGCACTGTATTATCCTATAATCAGTCCTGATGCCGTCCGTAGGGGGCGTCCATACCGCTGAACTTGGCCTTGCCTCGGTATGATTTTCCCGTACTGATCACCAACTGTATTCTCTTTTCGCTTTTGCTCCCTAGACATTGCTTGCAATCCTGACCTAGCCAATCCAATAGTCTTGTCCTCTCGGTTGTCTGATTTGGCCCCAAACAGAAACGAGAGGGCAATGTCAGCTAAGAGTCTACGGTACTGTTGGGGGATTACCGGCTCCTCTGTGTCGGTATTAAAGAGGGTAAAAGGTGAAGGTCTAGCGTTATAGTCATACTCCACCCGTATAAGATCAGTGCTGCTTGTTCCACCAAAGTGTGAGAATTGAACCTCTGTCTCAGTCAACATTGCGAATTGTCGAGGCACCCCTGAACTTACTGCACTTAGGGGCCATTGGTTCAACATCTCTCCTAACTCAACTCCCTCTACTTTATACTCCCCCTCTTGATAAACCATCATTGGAGATCTGATAGATAACACATCAGAGGCTAAGGCATAGTCCAACCTGAAGAGGGTATAAGCAGTTTCGGCATTCGTAGTTCCTGTATAGACGCTATCTAAGGTTAGTGTAGCCGTAGCACCACCGTGGGTAGCAACCTTAAATACATCAGCATGACCTTCAACAGCAAAGTAATAGCCGGCGACATCAGTCGTCTGTGATGCACTCAGTGTAGCTGTAGTACTATCATTTGTGACGGAAACAGAACCAGTTGTGATTGATGGCCGTAGGGTGAGGATGCCAGGCTCACTAGCTCTCAGCCACCACCAGTTCTCATTGATCGTCGGATCGAATTCGGCTCCCCCAGTCCAGACCATCTCATACGCCCGATTAATCCAAATCTGAACTTGGGTGTCATAATCTGAAGTGCCATCTGTCGGCTCACCGCCGCGAAACAACACATCAGTTTTGATGTCGCCTGTAAACTGGAAGTTAGCCATTTACCTCATCCGTCCGCCACCGCTGCCAATTAAGATGATCCCGCCAACAATGCCAGTATTCACTGTCATATTTGGTCGAATGTATCGGGGCCGTTCCACAATCATTTTGTTTACAGCGGTTGTGAAGGTTGCAACTCCAGTAGGAGTATTCAAGGTGAAGTAGGTGCCAGTAGGGGTTGCCCCATTACTCCCTTCAATAGTAATACTGCTAGTTCCGCCTGTCGGCCCAGATATCTCAATGGAAACATCGTCCATTGTATAAAGGTCTACTGCATTGCCTACGCCTGTGACGGTGGCACCAACAGACCATACATGACGATATACTCCTTTTGAAACATAAGAGCCTGCGCCGACGAAATCAGCTGAGGTCGGTGTCGCCATCTGATTGCTCCTCTACTGTCTGGGTTTCCCAATCATCAGCATCGACGGGGGCGTCCAGATTAGGTTTGTAATCCTCTGCCTCAAATGCGGACTTAGGAGCAGCTTTCTTTCTCTTCGTCCGCTTCCGCTTTGGCTTCGGCTTTTCTACAACCTCTGGCTTGTCCTGCTTAGCCTTCTTTATACCAGGAAACTTATCCCGGCTCCATCCAGCTGAGCCGATAGCTTCATCGGTGCATTTAGCGAACTCCTTGAAAGCCCATCCAGGCACGTCGGCGGGCTTAACTAGTGAACCATCACCTGAGAAGACTTTGCCTCGACAGAAGAATAGCTCAGGGTTCTCATCGCAAGCCACCGAGATGTAGGAATTAGTCCGAAGCATGTTAGCTCGACCCTGCCGATCGATGCTATACTCGTGAACTTCAGTAAAAATACTCATTTCTTTTTACCTCTCTTCTTACGAATTGGCTGAGCATAGCGCCTCATGGAGAAAGGATCTTCAGGTTTCACCTTTTGAATAGTCATTGGTCCCGCAATCTCCATATCATCTGGGATTTCATTTGGCTTTGTCTGTACAGCCCGACCTTGAACAATAGCCAAGTTATGATCAATCATTGGCCCTACACCATCTGGCGTATGTGTGATAGAAGTAGGACCGGATCCAAAGATTCCTGACTGTTCAACGTGAACTCCCTCTTTTCGATGATACCCATACAAGGGCCGGCGCATTGTTCCGTCCTCTTGAAGCTGCGAGATATTACTGCTCAATAAAGTGGAGGATTGGGGAATTCTAATCTGTACTCCCCTGGCCCGGGCCATACCCAAAATATAGCCCATTGCCTGACCACCCTCTTCGGCAGCTTGCATGTTGGGGTAGGAAAAATCAGCACCATAGATGAAGAGAGTCTCAACCCCAATTAACATCGCATAGCCTACCATATACACACAACCATTGTTGAAGAGATCGTCCCCTACAAGATCCATAACCTCTTTAATCGGGTATGCTACAGCACTAGGAAATTCTGGATAAGGCGTGCTGGTGATAATGGGCCTGTTATGGTTTTGCAAATAGCGACCATAGTGCTCATCTCTCTCGTTGAGCCACTGTAGATCATCCATTGCAAAAACTTTGTCATGTATCAGAGCTCTACTTCCCCTATTTACTACCCAAACTTCATCGAAGCGAGCAGGCATATTCTTCATATGAATTTGCTCCTTCATAAACTCGATAAAGCTAGGCCCAAGAGCTACCAGGGCGACATTGCGTGGACGAGTGTTCATAGCTTCCTTAAGCTGCTTTTTGTTCATCTCTTTTTCCTGATGTTTTTATGAGAAGGATAGGGGGACCGAAGTCCCCCAATCCTACCAACCTTTTGCTTCGACGTAAATCGTAGGTTGACTTGGAGAATCTGATGGTGACCACGTTGTGGGCAACATTGAGAAGTGGGTAGGACCGCCAGCAGCAGTCGGATTTTCACTCCAGAAGCCCGCAATTTGATGTGAAGTCACCAAATACTTCCATAGGATGCCGTTGAGAGCATCATTGTCATATATACAGATGTAGTCGATATTTCTAACCATACCCCAGGTAGAGGCTGTAGTTGGAAGGGCAATACCGACAGTTCCACTTGGATAGAAGCCTCCATCAGTATTGAGGGTCAACTTAACCCGATTGACTCTCAACTTATTTTCTATCCTTCGATCGGTGACTGAGACACCCCAGTCAGAGGCGGCAAGAGCTGTCATTATGGTTCTCCTCCTTGACCCCCCGGTTCGCCCTCCGCCTTACGGCATTCAAGGGGCTACTATACGCCCGGGGGGTTGGATTGAACTATAGCGTGACCGAACCCGTAGTGAGGTTCAGGCCGGTGATGTTGCCAGGCTCTTCCCAACGCGGCTCAACATAGAGAACCGCCTTTGCGTAGGACCCAGCCGTAGCCGCGGCAGTGACATGCAACTGCACACTCTGACCCGGCTTAATCTCGATATGAGCAGTGGGAATAAAGTAGAACCCGCCGCCAAGTGTGGTAACAGTGGTGGAAAGAACCACCTGACCAATGTTAGTCCAGTCAGTCGCCTGTGCCGAACCTGCAACCTCAGCTTTGCGGAATTTGGCGTGGACAGGATCTGACCGAACTGGTCCTGTTAGAGGCATAACAGTCATTCCCCGAATCAGATGAGGAACAATACCAGGAGCCCATTCTGCATTAGGTCCGGTAACTGAAATATTCACTCCAAGCGCGTTCGCGGTAGGACCGGCTCCCGTCGCAGGAATGAATGGCGTCATATCGACTTCGTATTTAGAGTGAGTGTAGGCCATCTAAGAGTCTCCTCTTACTTCATCCGCCTAGGATGTGACCGATTAGGTCGATGCAACATGCACGATCCGAGCCTCACCCTGATTAGCGGTGTCCCAGATAATGCCGAAATTGAGGATACCATACCACGCAACGGCCTTGGACCGACCGAAGTCAGCTGGCATTGCAGCCCGAAGTTCGGGGGTCTGAACCTCGGCCATCGCAACGCCGTCCTCACCAAATACAACACCTTCACCAAGGACCGAACTGTTGCCGATCTTGCCAAGTGCGTTGTTGTGGTTCGTATCGATAAACCGCACACCTTCTATGCGGCCCGTCTCTCCGTTGAATTTGGCCGAAGGATCTGTATATTTATGCCATTCCTCCCAGGCCGGGTCACGGCGAATGCCGCGCAACGCAAGATGTCGAAAAATCCCGACGTAATCGCCATTGATAGTGGGAGTACTCAACGTGTCCCACAGATAATCAGAGATCTCCTCAACATGGTAGACATTCATGTTGGAAGTTGCTGCTGCACCAGCTGTACCGCTAGTAGCGATACTCCTAGAGGCGAGTCCCGTCGGAGTGTATTTGATCTTGGCCGTCTTGAAAGCAGTCGCTGCCTTCGTATCAAGAACCAAGGTCATCTGGTTGCGAAGACGCTTCTGAGTGACGTTGGCCACGTCGATGGCGCCGAGATCTTCAGAGAGCGACGTATAGGGGACTGCCCGACCGATCTCGTTTACCGTGATACTGGTAGTAGAGATCGACAGCTGGTCCTCTGGAATCCGCTCGCCTTCAGTAAGATCTGCCGTGGTAGGTTCCGTAAGATTAGAAACGCGCTTCAGGGTGACATTCTCACCCATCTTGCGACCAAACCCTTCAACGGGCCAGACATGATCCATAAAGACCGAGTTCTCCAGCGCCGCCTCGAAGAGCTTAGCCGACATCGCACGCTGTTTGTACGTGCCCGTTGGGGCATCGAACGTCCAGGTGAATTGAGTCATGCGCTATGCACTCCTGATATGGCTACCCAACTTGCTTAAGTCGGGCATTTTGCCGTTTGCGAATTTGTTCTGACGCGGAGATTACGTTTCCGCCTTCTTCTAAACCTTTTGCAGGTGTCCTAGGGCCTCCTCCACTCTCACTATGTTGAGAGCCAGAACCTTTTTTGCCCTTCCCTAACTTGCGTGACATACCAAGTAGGGATTCTCGAGTTAGCTCCGCAAGCTTTGAAGCTCCCTTCGCCGCTGGCATGTCCGCAATGGTCTGCCAGCTTTCGTTCATCTGTGCCTTAACAAATGAATCGAATTCCTTTAATTCTGGGTTAGCAGTGTAGAAGTCTCCCCAGAACTGGTCGAGACCTCTCTGCTGTTGATTAGCCTGACCTACCTGTTGCAGTACTCGCTGCTCAGTCAGAGCCACGATTTCCTGTACAGCACTGGCAGGATCTTCAAATAGGGATTGGTTGAAGTGCTCGTAGTCCGGGCCTTGACCTTGCTGTTGGTCCTGAGAAGGAGTTTGGAACTGCCGCCTTAAATCGCCAACGTGCCCTTCCAATTCCTCCGTGCGAGCAGAGGCGGCATCTTGGTCTTTGGTCAGTGCCGCAGCGAGGGCGGGGTCGAGCTCGAACTCTTGACCACCAACGGTGGCTTTCACCAATTCAGGGGTTTCATCATCCCCCGAACCGGGTGGGGTTTCAGGATGGACATCACCATCCTGCGGGCCGTCATCTATAACCTCACGTTCCTCAGCATCTACATCACTCATTTTCCACCTCTCGTTTCATGGCCCCTTGGCCTTTTTTAATATCTTGTTCCATTCGGGCTTTTAGATCGGCTAATCCAACCAGTTCGCCGGTTCGCCCAATCACTTCATTAGCCTCCAAATTACCTTGGCGATAGGCTGATGTCAATTTTCCGATGACAGTTTCTGTCCCTTCTGTTATATAACCCAAGACGATGGTATAGCCCAGCTGGGCATTCTGCGCCCGATGGATTAGCTCTGCGTTCTTGTCCTGGGAATTAGTCATCCTGGCGCAACGGATCAGTTAATTCCAGATTCCTAGGGAGCCATAAACTCTCTGACTTCCCAGAATCGTCTACCTCTTCAAGGCAGCGGGCTACCATCTCAAAGCAACCATCCACACCCTTCTCAAGAAACTCCTGCCTCTTTTGAAGGTTCTCCTTAGGGATGGTATCCTTATTCCCGTGATACCACAATACCCAATCTCGCAGGCGATTGATACATTCTGTTGATACAGCCATCTTACAATCCTATTTTTTCTCGGATTTTGCGTACTTCAGGGTCGTCCGGACGCCACAGGAGAGACACTCCATCAGCTCTTACCGGACCCTGCACGATTTCACACGACGCCGGAGGAGTAAAGAACAGACAGTTGGCACACACCTGATCCTTCGATCCATTCCCATACTCCACCTTGTCTTGAGGAACTTTGTCATCCCCCTCAGGATCACGAACAAGCTGGAACTTGTTAGTTTGGGCCACTAAATCCTCCGTCTGTCAAAACCTTCATGATGGCTCGAAGCTCATCCTTGCTTCCTACCCGAGACCTTGATCCAGATGCAGCTGGGATGGGAAAGGTCTTCTGTTGGAGGTGGTTAGCTATGAGTTCCCTAAGCGCTAGAGTACCACCCCCAGGACCAGTTCCGAATAGAGTATCCCGAACATTCTTGTCGGCAAAGCCGGCCTTCTTCAATATCCGTACAACAGAGTTCATAACCGAAATATCTCTGGTCTTGGATGTCTGTAGTTGCGCAACCTCAGTCGCTTTGTAGAGGAATTCGCGCCACTTGACGTAGCTCCTAAAAGACTCATCAATCTTCGCAGCTCTGGTCTCCCATTCGTGATCCCCAGGACTAATACGCTGGGCCAGATGCAGCTGGGATGCGGTTGGATCGAGCATCGAGGAGAGCGGCCGGCCGCCGGACTGTCGAAGTTCAACAAGTTCTAGTACCCCTGTTTCTATATCTGCCCAGTTCATACTGACCCGCTCTGCTATTTGAGCCAATCCCTGAAGGGCGCTTCTATACTGCTTAGTCCATAGACTACTGGCTACAGTGTTCTCATGAGAGCCATCAATAATCTCCTGGACCTCTATGCGGCGGAGATTCTGGCGAATCACCTTCCACAATCTAGACCTAGATGCTCTTGAGGGAGTCCTGTTTGCGGCATTCAATGCGTGGAAGACCTTAGAAGGAGTGCCGTTCAGAGCTTCTGGTTCGTCAGCAAAGAACTTTGCGGTCCCTGTGGGCTGGTTTGTTTTGTAGGATAGAGCTCGGTCAATAGCAGATATGAATGAGTCTGATCCTAGACCGTCTACAGCGCCGCGCACTCGTTGATACTCCTCGACTGACTGTTCAGTAATCTGCTCAATTATTCTCAGCTCCTCATCAGTCGGCCTACGGATCACAACCCCCTTTCGACCGCTCTTAGTCAAGAATATCTCATACTCATGATGGAAAGATTGAGACTTACCATATCCAATGGGATCCAACTGGCGCAAAATCTCCTGATCGAAGGCGCCATAATCAGAGGGTTTCAAATTAATAATTTGGCCTTGCGTCACCGCAGGGAGTTCCACAATCAGAACATGCTTAAGGGCATCTCCCTGACCAAAATTCGTCGTGGATACATCTGGTGCACCAGATACTGAAGAGCCCGGTATGTTCAACTCGTAACTATGGCCTTTTGTGAGTCCCTCCTCTTGAACCTGAGACGCCGCGAGAGTCCCGTGATAAAGCCATTGAGTCCTCCTTCTCCCCCGCGGTCTACGACCAGCCTGCAACTCATGGGCTGGATCCCCCTCCCGCTGAGCATGAGTCAGCTTCACACCGGGGCGCGTATGGGTTTTGTTAAACTTCTGAGCTGAAGTCAAGGCATCTCTCTGATTATGGGTAAAGCTTCTACTAAATTTAAGCCGGGCTGTCGTAGCGTCCTCGGGATCAAACTGGAGATCGGGGAAATTAGAGAAGAATTGATCAAGCGCCTCAGTCATTTGGGGGCTACCTAGCTGGGCTAACCCAAAATGACGAGATTCTCCAACCATACTTGTGTTCACTACAGCCGCTGCCTTCACCAAGGGCAGCGCAACATCACCATGAACAGAGGGCATACCCTTTATCATGTCTACTGCGGTTTTTAGTCGAGCATTGTTACTCGCTAGGAGGTCCAAAACCTCTGAATGCTCCATTTGATAAGCCTGGTTGATAGAGTTAAAGGTGGATTTCAATAAGTTTAGTCTTAATACGTCCAAACTTGTAGAGACTTGATGAGCAAAAGCATCATCACTACTAAACTTATTGAGAGCCGCACCCTTATGGGATTGCCCCATAGTTATAACCTTAGCAAGACTTAGCCCATCAAATAGTACACTCTTACCCGTAGACCCAGCCCGAGCTTTGGACATGATGTGGGCTATTTGTAACGAACTTCTTAAATCAGGGGCGGGAATCTTCACAGACAGGAACTCGTGGTCATCTTCTTGATAGGTTAGTCTTGTTACATAGTCAGTCATGCCCTGACCAGGAATTTCTATATTGATAGTGGGAAGCTTTCCAAACTTAGGATCACGGAAAGAGGTATCAAAAAGTATAGTATCCTTCTCTCCTTCATTACTTCGAGGAACTATATTAGCCCTATATCCCTGGGTCTTTAGAGTATTCGTCAACCCCACGACACCCTGACCCATAGAAACTCCAGGATCAAATTTTATGAGCCCTTGTATCTTCTGCTCAGGATCAGCTCCAGGAGCCCCTATAGGGTCTGCAGGATCTACAACCTGTCCAACAGGTACTGTTCCAGGTGGCCCACCTTGAATGAGACCCACAGGTGCGGGAAATTGCATCTGATTGAACGGCACAGATGTAGTACCGGGATGGGTTAGTTTGGTGTTTTGCAGCACTGTAACGCCGGGCGTCTTGAATTGAGCAACGGCTTGCTGCAACGACTGGGGACTCAATCCTCCCGCTCCCCCACCGCTCCCCGGTCCGAGGATGCGCTTTAGTGTTGGGGGGTAACCAGGTCCGCCTCTGCCCAGAAAATCAACCATTATCCTAGCCCTACCCTACTACCTGGCGAAATCGTCTTCCCAAATGCTTCCATAGTATGGGATCAACGACCTCGCAATCTGTTCATCAAATCCGTTACAGGCGTCTTACTCTTAATGGCCGCTTTCAGCTCTTTGTTGGTAGGAGGTGGCCTTAGCAGGTTTCGCTGCACCTGCTGCTCAATTTTTTCTGCGCTATCATCAAAAGCAGGTTCACGACGTTTAGGTTTATCTGTCATATTATCCTACCAATCCTGTTAGAGGATTACCAGCCTGATTTATCTCACTTGGGAGACTAGCATCTCCTGTGTCTTCTGCAGAGACCCTTGGAGAGCCCTCCTGCCCACCCGCAACACCAGGACCGCCGTTCAAAATTTGAGCAATCCCCGGGATTTCGGCGGCATCAGCTTCGGCAGTCTGCTGCTCTTCCTGATCCTTCTCAAGTGAGCGTGGATCAATATTGAGGAGCTTCATCAAGGTGCTCAAGGCTTTGTTACCTGAGAAGCGTTTCATAAAGGCCTGGAATAGTAATGGATTCACTGTTACAGCCTGTAAGAGGGCCATAGATTTTTGGAAGTCCTGAGACTTCGCCAAGACTGCAGATAATCCTCGAGCAGTGAAAGAGCAAGAGGAGGCAAATTGGGCAAAGCGTTCAGGGGCACTCATCTGACTTAGAAGGAGAGCAGATCTGGTACCAATAGCATCTACTACCATCTGACTATCGAGATCGTCGGCATTCTGCATTAGGAGCATCCAGCTCTTTCGGATGAGTTGATCTATTAAACCCGTCTCCAGATTGCCGATTATGCCATCTAATGTTACGGCCCTTGACTGTTGGGAAGCGACAATCTCTGTAGCTTTCACCTGCTTTGCCGATACCTGTCCAAGGGCGATTTCATTGGTCAGGGCGGCTTCCTGAAACTCTCTAATCAATACTCCAAGGGTTTGTAGAGCATCCTGAGGGACTTGGCCCTCTGTGACAGTTTCCAGCACTTTTGCATTCGCTGGCAACGTTTCATTCACCACTAAGGTGGAGCCCTGAGGAATGCCGCCCGACACGTCAGAGGAATCATCCAGTGCAAAGGCTCTCAACTGTTTGATACCCCAAACTGCTGCTAAACCACCATCTAAGATGAGGTTGAACATCTCGTTTATGGCCAGGTTAAGAGGGCTAGCATGATCATAGATGGCTTTGTGCCATGTGCTGAAGGGGACATTGATCAAGGGATGAACAATGAAGGGGCTTTCTTGGTGCCAAAAAGGATTGTCCTCGGGTTTACGGAGTACAACCCGATCATTGCCAATTGCCCACCTCTGATTCTTCTTAACTGCTTGGCCGTCCTCATTCAAGACAGTGCCCCAGCACTCATCTATGACAATCTTCTTACGAAATCCTGGAGGGTCATTTTCAGATTGGCCTCTCCGCGTCTCTGCCCGTTTGTGCTCATGCTCTTTGTGGGTATCTACACCTTTGAGAGTCATTAAGGCATTTTTATCATATATACCCTGTTCAGCCAATTCCTCAGCCCGACTCCAATCTACCTCTACCCGATGAATCTCATAAAGGCCAGCTCCAGAAGGATCTTGATAGAAGTCTTCTGCAGCAATGAGGTCAACCAGCAGGCGCCAAGAGGAGAACTCTTGAGTACCAAGGGATTCGGAGGGAGGTTCGAATTCCTCTGTCTCAATATTAAACGCAGGTTCGCCACGTTCAACAAAGAACCGTCTCTCAGTCACCTGCCGGCCATGAACTTTTAGTATGATTGTTGATTCAAGAAGCCCAACCTTGGAAGCGTTGGAAAGAACGGTGTCCAGTGCGATCGTCTTCTCATCCTGTCCGGTGGGGATAGAAGAGAAGTAGCACATAAGGAGCGCCCGCACCTCCTCGGGTGCGATCGGCAACTGGACACCGCGGCCCATCTCAACCTGAAACCAATCTCCGAAGGAGGTCATTCCCCTCTGAATGAGGGCGGCAAACTGCTCTACCGAAGTAGCAACTTTGGGAACAAATTCAGCAGATTGTCCGTCTTGCTTATGAGTCCAATCTTGCAGACCCATATAAGCATCAACATTTATCTTGTTAAGCTCTAGACGGCGCTTCCGCGCATCTTCGGCTTCTTTCTTATAGCCCAATGTGAGATTGATTAAAGAGGGGCCGTTAGGATCAGGGTGTATATCGGCACCAGGCTTCTTAGCGGCGGCTTCTACCATAACTCATCCTCGGAATTTTGAGTGCGGCCTGATCAGTGGAGCGTTGAACACACTGTTTACAAACCCCAATTCTTCGATGTGCTCCAGGGTCTAAGGGTGTTCCACAAGCTCTACATCTAACCTCGCTGTTGTTCGGCTCTTGCAATTTTGAGCTTACATGGTAGAGAGCCGGATCGTCAATTGGATTACTCGACATCGGGTGTATCCGACCAATAGTTGTCGTTAACTGGCTCTGAAACGATATGTTGGACGGGGAATTTTTCGGCCAAGCTTAGTCGCCATTCGTAACGCACGGATTGGTGCCTCATAAGAGATCCAGTAACCCAAAGCGTCTGAAGTATGGGTCCGTTGAAAATATGGATCACGGGCGTTGTAGGTCTTCTTGATTCCACCTCTCCCATCTCTTAATACCTGCTCCATATCTGCGATTAGCTCTACACACTGTGGATCTAATTCAAGGTTGATTTGGGCCTCTGCTGATCGACACGCTAAATTCAAGGCGTTTACTCGATCCGGTACTGGAGGGTTTGACTCCGGAACTTTCATTCGCAAAGGTGCGCCATAGTGTCTCATCTCATTGGCTATAACAGAATAGTTAGTACGGTTTGATTGAGAATGCCGAGCCTTACCAGTGGCATCTCCATGAACCCAGATTTCGGCATAATGCTGGGTATGTACGTCATAGAACATCTGACACATATCTGGGATAGAACCTTCACTCAGAACCAGTTCCCTATGTACACGGAATAGCCCAGATGATTCGCGTTGGCCGATCAAAGAGACCATAGGCTCAACGTTGAAGTCCCAAATCCACGCTAGAGGTCGACGTAGGGAGATTTCTGGCTGCTCCTTCACGTTCAGTTGTCGGTTGAAGGAAGGATAAGCACGAGCACCAGCCATCCCTGGAAGCCATTCCCCCTCGAGCCTAATTCTCCGAGCTGGGGAGCCTGGGGGATAGATGGCCTCCAGTCGGGCTATTTCCTCCCGATCAATGTGGGGGTTGTCATAGATAGAGGCCCCAAACACCATCGCGTGTTTCAAGTCACCCGATTGAAATGGCACCAGGATCTTAGGAAACACCCACGACACTCCTCCGATTTGCCCTTCGGGTGGTAGGATGGTGATAGTATGGAAAGTACGCAATCGTCTCGCGCCCACTCGTATCGCACATTCCTCAACAATACCTTCGTCGTGCTCTTCGTCGAAGTGGACTGCATCCTTCTCAGCTCCTTGATACTTCTTTCGGCCAGTCTCCGCAGACTTAAATCCTATAATAGAACCGTTCTTCAATTTCAGAACCTGATCAGACACCCTCCACTCTGCGATCTCTCTATCAGGGATAAACGGTGGGTGCTGTCCAGCCGCGACAAAGCCATTGTCAAAGTATTTCGGTTGTATAACATCACGGCTTGTAGGAAAGTCGAGAGCCGAGACCCACAGTGAGGCGCTTCGGTCTTTAACTGAGATAGGTGATCCCGCAGCGCCGACATGGCGCACCTCGTTTGCGGCCAACCCAAACCTGGCCAAGGCCGCTCCGCAATATGCCCCTGCATCGCTCTTTCCTGACCTGTTCGCGGCAACTAACCAGTTCTCATAATATTCCCTGCCAAGCACAGAGTCGATAAACGCCTCTTGTTTAGCGTGCGGCATGAAGTTGAATAAGGGATCATCTGCTCTCCTACGAAGCAGTTCATTCATCATGAGGAGTTCTAACTCCTTCCCCTCACGGTCGGCAAAAGACAAACTCATTTCATAACCCCTTTCTGTAACCAGAAGAACATGGTTGTTCACTTGTCCCTATATTATACCCCATAACGAACAAGGGAGGAACAACATTCCTGGTGTTTGAAATTTAGTGAGATTGGCCACGGCACGTGGCAAAAATCGTGCCAACTATGTATACCCCCACCCACCATGTTGATCACAATATCGTGATCGAAAAAACAACACATAGGTCAGCAATGCTGATTCATTTCACCCAGTTTATACCTATATATTACCCATCAAGACGGAACAATGATGTTCCACCAAACCATGAGGAAGTCAAAATGTCAGAAAAACAGAAAATCAATGGAAACGGCGAGTTCGACCGGACAGCCGTCCAGTCAGTGAACCACGCCGGGGATGCAGCGACGTCCCACCGCACAATCAAACCTGCCGGCGTCAAAGATTATCGATATCAGGTTTCTACAACCTACGATTTCACAGGCTGTACCCGGCAAGATTTGATGGAGGTTGCAGTGAGGGCGCTGGACGTCATCACGGCCGACGAATTTCGGACAACCTACGCGGGAACTAAGAAAGTCGAGTCCGACCCCGCCAAAGCCCTTCGGTCAATTGATGGAGAATACAAAGTCAAGCCAATTGCAGAAAGGCTGGCTAACCGTGGCAAGGCGAAAGATCCAGTCGAGGTCAGCAAGAAAAGCTTCTCCGGCATGGATGCCGATGAGCGGGCCGCATTCATCGAATGGGCCAAGACTCAGAAGTAGGGTCACAACATGGGGGAGGGGAGGTCTACGGGCCTCCCCAACTCTCCAGATTAAACCAAAGGGGTTGCTATGATTACATTCGAGGAATGGTTTGCACTACCTGCCCGTATTCGCTCCCAGTTCTTTCGCGACCACGGTAGGTCACCCTCCCAACAAACTTCTTGGAAGAACCGGGGGAGGATTTCCAACGGATCTCAGCAGCTGATCGACAACTGGCTGGCTAAGAAGGAAGGAGAGCCTCAGCCCAAGGTGGAACCCTTGAAGATCGTGATTGAGATTCACCATTACTACCATAAGGAGAAATAAGATGGAGCATTTGAAGCAAGCGATTCGCGACCACGCCGAGTTGGATCAACAGATTCGGCTGATGCAGCGGGAGCGCGACGGGGTGGCCCAGGTGGTCAAGGAGCAACTTATCAAGAACGGAATGACCGACTGCCTCAAGGTGGACTGGACCCGCACCAGGGAGATGGTAAGCCGCAACTAGCAACACCACAAGGAGGGGCGGCTTCGGCCGCCTCTTTTTTGTTCAAATTTTGAGCGCCCTAGTAGGACCATGCTGTCCAGTAGGACCATGCTGCTCTACTTCTTCTTCCTCCCCTACTTCTACAACCTCCCCTACTAGGACCATGTTATCAGATGTTGCATCTAACATCTGTTTTCTCATATCCTCTAACTTATGCATCAAATCAGCGTCGGACATCTCATGCACGTGGACGTGTACATTCTGATCGATCTCCAACTTCTCGTGGAAGCCATATAGTTTTGACACAATGGTCAAGGCTTGCGCCCATCTATCAGGATATTTGTTCGCAAACGCTTGGATGGATTGTATGGTGGGGGCCGCCCCCAGTATTTTCTCAAGCACATCGAGAAACGGCTCCCGGTTGAATCGTTGGAGCTTGGCCCTAACGTCAGCCGCGGTCGCTTTAGGTGCTGAATGTCTAGGAGGCATCGCGGACAGTTACCAATCTTTGTTACCGGAAATTTTTAGCTCTTGCGAGCTTCTAGTTCTGCCTCGTTGTTAGCCATAAGCCATTCGAGCAAGAGGGATTTGTTTGTGAACCAGTGGCCGTTGGGGAGCTTGGCTGCGGGGAGGAGGCCCTTGTGTATCCAGTCATAGATGGTAGTATCTGAACGACCGAAGAACTCGGCTATTTCCCGAGCACCTTCCATAGAGAGTCCTGAGTCGCCACCGTTTATGAGATGGGGATCACCCTTGCGCCACTTGGTCACTTGTTTTGTCCTCACAAGTTTTCTTGAGTTGTTCAAACTTTGTGCGTACCTCATCTGTCATCTCACCATTCCACAGGTCACGGATGGAGAAGTTGAGGGGAGGACGCACTTGGGTTGTGAAGTTATCCATTTTTGGATTTTGTCTCTTTGTGGAGAGGAAAGCAAGAGAACTTTTTGGGTAATGTAATCTAACAATCAATCAATTTATGAAAATCACAAGGGGGGGTACGAGGGGGGTCGGGTGATGAGGTTTAGAGGGGGGGAGGGGGGACTAGAAAAAAAAAAAAGATTAATATAAATACCACTAGCTCCCACATCCCAGTGGGGCATACCCCCCGATGCACCTTGTACCCCCCATTGGGATTTTGGTTAATTGTTGGTATAATTGTTAACCACATGAACATCTAGGATCACTAAAATGATCGACAAACTGACAATGAGGGCAATGAGTGATTATGTAGCAGAACAGCATCTTGTGTGTTCTAATGAGAAGGGGGAGAGGATTAAGAGGTTGTTATGGCTCGGCGTGACTACAGCTGAGGTTGCTAGGGAGGTGCAAATAAGGGAGAGTTTTGTTGCCAGAGTTAGACAGGGAAGAGCTATGTGGGCTATTCAATGGCCTAACGGCTGGATCGGCCCGATGCCTCATGGACGAGATAGGAAGATACGAGCCGACGGCTTTGTAAAGATGGATGACGTGAGAGAAGTTTTGAAGGAGATGGAAGATGGGTCGTAAGCTGTATTTGTTGACCGACGAGGAATGTAGAGATATTAAGATGTGGATATGGAAAGGAGTGAGGTATGCTCGCATAGCTGCTCAGTTCAACCTATCTAAGGGGTATATATCACAGATTTCTACAGGTGCCACCAAGGGGGAGATTGAATGGCCTGATGGGTCGCTTGGAAGACTATCGAGGCATCGAGCTTTGGAGATTGAGAAAGACAGGAAGATCAGTCCTACTCATGTTGTGGAACTGGAGAGGGATTTGCCCACACCTGATGGAGGAATGACTAGAGAGGAGCGAGACAAGTTTAGGGCTGAGTATGAGAAGGTTGAGATGGACCTACAGACTGCTTCGGATGAAGAGTTGAGGGCCATCCTTCAACCTAAGAAGGGTAAAGCCAGGGGTAAAAAAGGGGGTTGAATCTTGGGAAAATTTGGTGCATAATAAGGGTGAACAAATGTGTTCATTGTCACTAAACCAAGGATGGTTCAGATGGCCAAAATTATAAACCTTGCCAATGCAAAGGAGATAAAGAAGGTCAAAAACCTCTTTCAGGATCTCATCCAGCTTCAAGTTGAGTTCAATACTGGCACCGGCAGATTCGATCCTTCCATCTCCACGGAGGATAAGATTAGACAAATGCTGGACAAAATAAGCAGAGCGCTGGTAGCAGCTATGAAAACAGATATTGAGATGGATGACATAATTAAAGCCGTGGCTAAGGCCATACGGGAGTCAGAGGCTTGGTCAACATTCTGGTCTGAGGAGGACAGCGTCATCATGGCTGAAGCTGCCGTGAAGGCTACACATAAACATCTGCAATCTGATGCTACCCTGATCCGCCTGAGCTTGGCTGCTCTTGCACTAAGGAGATAGAAGATGTCTGATGAATTCACCGAAGCCCAAGTCCACGATACTAAGCAGGGAAATACCTATCTGGAGATGATTAGTTTTACGAGCGGTGATGTCGGCGTAAATATGGGATTGTCCCCAGAAGATGTACAGCACTTTGCTGATGCCTTCGAAGACTTCAAGACGGAGTATGTCACAGCTATGAAGCTGGAGCCGGCTCATGAAGAGCCCCAACAAGTTGTGTTGACGCTCACACTATCCATGATGAAAGATCTCTTGTTTCATCTCAAAAAGCACCAGACACTCGCCCACGTAGTGCCGATGCTGGAGCTGGCGGTAATGACCTTGTCTGATGAGATGTTACCGTTGAAGAGTATTCACTGATCGTCAGCAGTTTCCCTTGTGTAAGAGCAAGGGAGATTGGTGCCGATCCTGGCACTACATGGGAGAAGAAGATGGAAACCAAGTCTGTTCTTTTTGAATTCGAGCGCGAGACAAAGGGTGCCATTCGTTATCGAGAGATCAACCCTGATACGGAGGAAGTCGTTACTATACAGAATGGCGCCTCTGTGGGGACGATCTACATAAGGAAATCGACCCTCAATGGAGAGGTTCCGATGTTTCTCCGGATGGTTCTGGACGGCTCTGGGGACGCCTCCTTCAAGGGGTTGAACTGATGACCAGAACCTCTGAGATGCAAGCTGTCATGGACGGGATGTTTCCTGAGCAGGCGGCGAACCGTGCGGCGGGCAATTGTGCCACTTGTGCCCGTCCCATCGATGCCTCGCTGTTTGAAGGCCGGCCACAAATCTACCGAGATGAGTACCTCATCGCCGGGATGTGTCCGGCCTGCCAGGACAGGGCATTCACCTCATCTGAGGAGGACAATCTCGAATAGGTTCATAGCAGCCTCGGGGTGGGGACGCCCCGAGTTTGGTATCAACCAAGGAGATATACCATGCCTAAGATTGTAATCAACAACGCCTATGGGGGCTTTCAGCTCTCAGATGCAAACATCGAACGGTATGCTGCGATCAAGGGGATTGTGCTATATAAGAAAGAAACCAGGTACTACACTCATTGGCATCGGGAAGCTGATATGTCGAATTTTCAAGTTTGGCCGGACGCCAGCTTCTTTTCCAAATACGACGTGGAGCGGGACGACCCTGCCTTGGTGCAGGTCGTCGAAGAGATGCTACACTCCGGCGAGGTGACAGACCTTCGAGTGGTGGAAATTCCAAACGACGTGGAATGGGAAATCAAAGAGTACGATGGCTTCGAGCACGTTGCCGAGGTTCATCGGACCTGGCACGCTCTAATGGATGAAGCTTCCAGAGGATAACCACATGAAACTCATAGTCGAGTTCGTAGGGATGTGCCTCTTCTTCCTAGCACTATACGCTCTAAGTATGATCGTATGGGCCTGGACGCAGCCGATGCCGCAGTGATGTGGATCGCCTTGACTATATTCCTGCTCGGAGTGGCGGTTGGGATGAACATCTCAATTGCCTTGTTCCATATTTTATAGGAGAAACCAAGATGGTTAGACTCCCCGACGGTGTGTATGCAATGAGTGTGGATGGGTTCCTCGATCTTATCACAAACGACGGCCCTGATGAGCCGCTAAAAGAGTGGCTTGGGACTCCCCCGAGTTCGTGTGACATCTGTCGTAAGCCGATCACCAACAGCTTTATCGATGGTCGTACTGTGCATGGCCCCTGGGCTAATATGTGCCCAACCTGCTTCAAGCGTGAGGGTGTGGGACTGGGGACCGGCTACGGCCAGCATTACGGCATAACGCCTACGGGTGGCTTCATGAAGATAGGAGGCTAAGCATGACCCTTTATACAGACACCTATGAGGTAGTACAGTTTGGCGAGTGCGTTGCTGACATAGATGTGAGGTTTCAGTATAGTGTGTTTCCTGGTCGCCCGGCTCAGATCTATGGTCCGCCTGAGCGATGCTACCCTGAGGAGCCTCACGAGATTGAACTGGAGGAAATTGAACTCCCGTGGGACAAGGGATGGAAGGTGATTTCGACTAAACATCCCTTGTACGACACCCTTGAGGAGATGTTCAACAACGTTGAGGAGATGTTCCTCCTGGACAATGCCGTTGCTGAAAGGTGGTAATCCAGGGTTGAACATGATCCCGCTGGGCTGTCCAAAATTCGGACAATTCAGCGGGATCACCGCAACCCCTGCTTTTCATTAGTCAGGATTAAAAAACAATTTGATTCTTGACGTTTGGTCATGTATGATTGGTAACAATGCGGTTCCGCAAACAACTATGAAGAAGGAGTTAGTGTAATGACTATAGTCTCTGCAAAATTCGGTGATGGCGATCCGATCAAGGTCAACTACGAATTCGGAGATGACCTGGCCGGAGCCTCCAAGCTGTTCGGTGACGAAACTGTGTTTGCCAACTACAAGGCCAACGCCATCGTTGCTTTGCAGGGTTTCGTCCGTGGGATGCTGAAGGCTGAGAAGTCGGCCAAGGACATCACCGGGGCCGTTGCCGAGTGGAAACCGGGAGTCCGCAAGAAAGGCAAGACTCCGCAGGAGAAGCTGCGCGAACAGTTCCAGGCCATGTCGGCTGAGGAACGTGCGGCCTTCCTCCAGGACGCCAACTCCAAGTAGGTTGGTGAGTTTGGCCCTGCTGCATTAAATCCCCCAGTGTAGTAGAGCCAGCCCCGGGTGGGGAGAGGGTTTCTTGGTTTACCTCTCCCCACTTTGGTCCCATGTTAAAGGTGTTTGTACCCAACAAGTCTGCTCACAATTTCAGCGATGCGCTGAGGTTTGGGGAACTTGTGTTCCTAACGTCTGGGACTGTGAATAAGTATGCGATAAATTCCCTGTATCGAGAATTATCAGAGGGACTGCAAAACAGTTCTGAGCAGGATCACTTGATGATCTCATCACTGGCTATTTTGAACAGTATTTGTTCTGCCATTTTTGCTAGGAAGCACGGCAAGGTAAATTACCTACTATTTAGGGATGGGAAGTACATCAGTAGGACAGTCGATATAGACGCTTTGATCTAACATCCTTGAGGGAGGATTTAATGCTCAATAAGCCCATCCTAATAGCCGGTGCGCCAAGATCAGGCACATCCATGTGCGCTCGGATTCTACATTCCCAAGGTGTGTGGACTGGAGACTGTAAGAAGCCAAACAAGTTCAACCCCTATGGCTTCTTTGAAAACAACACCTTCACAGCGATGTTGAATCGCCACTACAAAGGCGAGTTCCCCCTTCAATGGGAGAACATATTCGAGTCGTTGGAGTTCCAAGGTTGGACACCAGATCAACCTTGGATGTTCAAACACTGGAAACTCCTTCCCACCTGGAAGATATGGGACGCTATGTTCCCCGATGCCCTTTGGCTTCTCCCTTACAGAAATGAGGGAGACAACCTTAGGTCATTAGAGAACATGAGATATGCCAACCCCTTCGCTGTGTTTAAGGAATGTAAGGAGAGGCAGAACGAAATCGCTGATAGGTGCACCCACAGGTTTGTGGATACCGATAAGATTATAGGGGGATGGATTTCTGAATTGCAGAACATCATCTGCCTGCCACAAATCAAGGAGCCTTCTATTTTAAGAGGGAGGGATTGTATAGATTTGGTTATATGGAACCGGAAAGGACTGGTTAAAAGTGACTGATAAGTTTTACGACAACACCCGCTGCTCTGCAATGAAGGGCTGCCCCAGGAAGTTCTACTTCCGCCATAGGTTGCATTGGACCCCTGATATATCGGGGCCAGCTCTTGTATTTGGCTCAGCCTGGCATAATGCAATGGATGTAGTTTGGACTTTGTTGGCAGCCGACCCTGGCCGCAAAACTGCGGAGATCGCCCAAGCCGGGTTTGCTGCCTTCCTAAACAAATGGGAGGAAGAGGGCATGACTCCCTACGGGGAGATGGGTCCAGATGAGATCGCCAAGTTAGGCGCTCGTCACCCCGGCACTGCAGCAGAGATGCTCTACAGTTATATCGACACCAGACGAGCTATGTTCCAGTCCAAAAGTTTCGAGCTGATTTCAGTAGAGCAGCCGTTTGCCGTCCCCCTCGATCCCAACCTTCCCAACTTGTTCTACGTCGGACGAATTGATAAGGTGTTTAAGTACCAGGGGGACATCTTAGTTGGAGAGCACAAGACAACTGCCATGTACTCCAAAGCTGCGGGCTTCCGCTCCAGTTGGATTGACTCCTTCAGTCCCAACAGCCAAATCGACGGATATATGTACGCCGCCAGAATGACGTATGGCGATAAAGTCCGGGCGATCTGGGTCGACGGGGCGTTGGTACACAAAACTGAGCACGATGTGTTCAAGTTCATTCCCATCGAACGTAAGTGGGAACAGTTGGACGCTTGGCTTTGGGAAACTCGATACTGGATCGACCAGATCGAGGCGAATGATGCCATTCTCCAGACTCTTCCACCCCCAGAGCACCTCAATTACCTACCAGCATTTCCCAAGAATACGGGAGAGTGTGCCACTTATAGTGGCTGCACCTACATGGACTTGTGTAAGGCGTGGGCTAATCCTATCGGGAAACCCCTCCCCGGTGGGTTCAGGAAGGAGAAGTGGAGTCCGTTTGAGGTTCTGGAACTGAACAAACTAGGATTGGAGCAATCGAAATGAGGCAACAAGAGATGAAACTCAACAAAACTAAGACGTATCAAACAGCTACATTTGACCAATTCGAAGCCTTTGCTTCCAAGGTGATGGCTCGAAACAACTGGACTGAGGGAGTACTATCCACGGAATTAGGATTCTCATCTAATACTGTCAGCGGATGGAGAAGACGCAAGAAGGTTCCTATGACTGCCCTGTTGGCGGTTAAATGGTTGGCTAGGGAACTCTTTGAGGCAAGAAATTTGACCGGCTCAGAGGCCATGACTTGCCTGATCTTAGTAACTACGCACACTACAGATGAGCGAGACCTGAGTATAAAACTCGCCAAGATGGCTAAGCGAAACGGGTAGCGGGATCATCAGTTGACAACTGGTGTTTAATGTGCAAAAATGAGCAATGTTGTGGGGGATCTACACTGGTCCCCCACACCTAAGAACGAGGGGAATAAAACAAGTGCCAAACGCAAAAGACCTAGACCTATCCGACGTACCTACCCGAATACTCATGGTAGGTCCAACGGGAAGCGGCAAGACAGCCCAAATTCACACTCTTCCAGGCAGGAAGTTCGCCTATATATTCGACCCCAACTCGTTGCAAACCCTCCGAGGACTAGACCTCGACTATGAAGAGTTCATGCCTGAGATGGTAGAGATGGACGCCACCTTAAAGGGTTTCAACAAGGGGGCGAGGGACGACACTCCTGCAACCAAAAGGGAGCCGACCCTATACAACAGATGGGTGGAGCACCTCAACGATTTTGAGGAGTCAGGAGAAATTACAGAATACGACTGGATGATCTTCGACTCCCTAACCTTCCTGGTCAAGGCGTGTATGGATCGACAACTTTTCATCAATAACAGATATGGGAAGATTGAAGATCTGTCTGACTATCGTGTAGTTGGGAATAAGATCAGCACAGTCTTTCGGACTGTCACATCTATTCCTATCAATATGTTTGCTACGGGGCACCTACAAGTCTTTCAAGACGACAAGACCAAGAAGGTGGAAACCCTTTTGCAACTCCCGGGCAGTTCCCGAAACCAACTTCCTCTTATGTTTACAGACCTCTGGCTGGCTCAAGCTGCATCGGAGGGAGATGAACTCAAGTTTGAGATACAGACCATCCCTGAAAAGCGAGGTCTTCAGACAATTCGCTCCTCCCTTAATGTGAAGGCTAAGGAGGATGCCACCATCAAGAATTTCGCACGCGCCGGCGAATACGGAATAGGCGCAATCCTGAAACGGCAATCTTGAAAAGGAGCAAAAGATGCCATTCATCAATGCAGAAATGGGCGACGACTACGAAGACAAGGCGGTAGCAGAGGGAGAGTATCCCCTTCGGATTACCAAGGCCGAGGAGAAGGACTCAAAGGCCGGCAATCCTGGCGTCAACGTCATTATTGCTATCGAAGGTGAGGACGGCGAAGGCTCGGCTCCTGTATTCCAGTGGCTGAACCTGCCCTACGACGGGTGTGAGTGGAACAGGCTTTACATGAGGGATCTAAAGCGGTTCTTCACCATGTTCGGCGTCACTTACGAAGTGGACGGGTTCAACACGGATGACCTGCTGGGAGCTACCTGCGACGCTCTCCTGAAACAGGAGGACGACGATTTTGGCCTCCGCAATACTCTGGTGTTGCCCAAGGTTTCGGAGTAGTATTGGTATCGGGATTGCCTCAGCCTTCCTAAGGTGATCCTGAGAGAGGGGGGTTGCTAGTCTACCGACATCCCAGCCCCCCTCTTCTTTCCTTCCACAATTCGGAGATTTGTCATGGAGTTTTTGCAGAACAAAAAGACGAATATCGTTGCTGCCCTTATGGTCATTGTCGGCGTGGTGCAGGGTCTCACAGGTGATGTGGCGGCCTGGCAGGGTGTTCTCGACAACGCTATTCTGATCCTCAACGGCTTCGGGCTTGCTGGTTTGCGGGCTGGGGTAGCTAAGCTTCAGTCATGATCTGGCTTCATCTGATTCGAGTTGGGCTAGGGTTCGCAAAAGCCCTAGCCCAATTCGTCCGAGATCGTGCCATTCGCCAGAACACTAGGAAGGCAACCCTCGCTGAGTATATAGAGGAGAGTATGAATGAAGTACGCACCGCTACTGACGCTCGCCGCAGTTTGCATGATCCTGCTAATCGTGACAGGGTGCGGAAAAGGTTTACCCGTAAGAATAAGTAATTTCTGTGATATCTACCAGCCAGTCTATGTTCATGAGGATGATACAGAGGGGACGAAGGATCAGGTGGATGAAAACAATATTGCTTTTTTAAGACTTTGTGAGGCGGAAAAAGGAGGAGTTGTGAAGTGAGTAATCCAGAAATGAAACGGATGAACTTTGAAGTCTCACCCGAACTGGCGGAGCGTGCGGCACAGATGCCTTATGGCATAAAAAGCCATGTGTTGCGTATCATTCTTGAGCGGGTGTTGGACAGTGTGGAGCAGAAGGGCACTCTTGTGTACGGCGCCGTGCTGGATGGAAATTTCAGAATTGAGTTTAAGACATGAACAATCCCCTCTCCAAGTTAAGAACCCACCTCACAGATATGTCCACCGAAGAACTGCACCAACAGATCGCAGACATTCGGGGCGACAGGAAGATCACAAAAGCTCCTCCGAAGACGGTGCGAAAGAAGGCTGAACGAAAGTCTAATGCTATCAGTCTCTTGGATAGTCTCAGCCCAGAAGAGCAGGCGACAATGCTAGCGGAGTTTGGTGGATGAAAACTCAACAAGTTGAGATCAAGAAGATCAAGAAAACCAAGCGGTATCGGATTGATCTGGGGAATATAGAAGAGCTGGCGGCTAGTATAAAGGAGAAGGGCCAACTCGTCCCTCTTTTGCTGAGCGAAGACCTAACCCTCCTTGCCGGTGAGCGTAGGTTAACTGCAATGGAGTCCCTCAAGTGGGACAAGGTAACAGCCTTTGTCCTGGCAGCAGAGGGGGAGCTTGAGCAGAGGGAAATCGAACTCCTGGAAAATGTCATGCGTAAGGACATGAGATGGGACGAGCGGGCTATGTTAGAAGCTCGTATTTTCCAGTTAAGATCTGAGTCTGATCCCAACTGGTCTCAGCGTGACCAGGCTGGGTTGTTAGATGCATCGGCTGGGGCAGTTAACAGGCGGTTACAGTTGGCAGAGGCGATTGAGATCATCCCTGAATTGGCCGATGCCAAGACTGAGGACGAGGCTTGGAAGAAATACAAAAGACTAGAAGAGGATGCCGTCAATGCTGTTTTGTTGGAGAAGGCGGAAAAAACCAGCAAAGGAATAGCTAAATGGGCACGGGATCATTACATCCTCGGAGATAGTGTAACCCAGATAAAGAAAATGAATCCCGATGTTTGCGATTTTGCCGAGGTCGATCCCCCATACGGGATTGATTTGGACAAAAGAAGGGAAGGCCGGACCAAGAGTCATAGCGAAATGACCCGGTATATAGAAATCCCCACTGAGGAATATCCCAAGTTCTTACACAACATAGCGACGGAGGTTTACCGTGTCCTGCGAAAAAACTCCTACTGTGTCTGGTGGTACGGGATGTCATGGCATCAGCAGGTTTATGATACTCTTACTCGTGTTGGGTTCACAGTTAATCCAATCCCCGCAATCTGGACTAAGGGTCAAGCTGGGCAGACTGCTGCTCCGGAAACTGCTTTGGGCTCTTCCTACGAGCCTTTCTTCGTCGCCAGAAAAGGCAAGCCGAAACTTATGAAAGAAGGGCGGTCCAACGTCTTTCAGTTTCAACCCGTCCCCCATCAGAAGAAAGATCACAGCACCGAGAAGCCAATCGAACTGATGTTAGAAATCCTCGAGACATTCACTTGGCCAGGTTCTACAACAATCGTCCCCTTCCTTGGGTCCGGCGTAACCTTGAGGGCCGGCTACAGGATTAGGAGAAAGGGACTAGGTTTTGATCTAGATGAGATGATTAGGACCAGGTTCCTTGCCAACATCCAAAAGGATGTGGATGCCGGCACCCTTGTAAATTAACAAAAGCTTCCTAGAAAAAGGAGAGGAAGAATGCCCGTACGTGATGATGTATTACAGGAAGCCAATAAAATAGTATCTGCTGACCGAGAGGCTACTTACGGTCCCCCCAAGGAAAATTTCAAGGCGATCGGTGATCTTCAATATTCGTACTCCAATCTTGTAGAAGATAGAGCTCCCAGTGAGGAATGGCGCACAGCTATGAATATGGCTTTGCTAAAACTCGCTCGTATTGCAACTGGGCCTCAACACAAGCGAGATAACTATATAGACGCTTGTGGGTACCTGGCACTGGCTTGTGAGTTGGCCGAAACAGTTGTTAGCAGCAGTTTGGGGTATCAAGATGACTAGCCCCTTCGAAGAGGGCGACCCTGGCAGCAAAATCTGTATCATAGGGGAGGCTCCATCCCATTCTGAAATGCGTGCCCACAAGCCTTTTGTCGGCCCGGCTGGGCATGTCCTCGACCAGTGTATGCACGCTGCAGGAATGATCCGACGCGAATGCTATCTGACCAACATCTTCGAGGAGCCTGTTACCAAGGATAAGTTGGGGGGTAAAATCTGGGACTCCGCCGGCGATCTGGTGTGGACAAACAAGGGCGGGTTCACTGCAGATGGAGAGAAGCACCTAGATAGCCTCCTTGTCAGGTTGGCAAGAAGCAAGGCTAATGTCTTTGTCCCCCTTGGGAATACAGCCCTCAGTGCCCTGACTCCCCACGCTCAGATAATGAAATGGCGAGGTTCTATCCTATCCAGTCCTGTGATTGGGAAGAAGGTGGTGGCGACAATCCACCCTGCTGCTAGCCTCCGAGGGCAGTACATCTGGCGCTATATTATTACAACAGACTTAAGGCGCGTGATTGAGGAGAGGAATTCTTCCAACCTAAACCTTCCCCAGAGAACCTTGCGGATTAATCCCTCGTTTGAGGAAGTTATATCCTATTTGAAGGAATGCCTTGAGCAGAGGGACGTAGCCCTGGATATTGAGATATTTAGGCATCAGGTGTCCTGCCTCGGGTTTGCCATTGCCCCAGATGATGCCATGTGCATACCCCTAGTAGGAACAGACAGCAAGGCTAGGTGGAGCATAGATCAGGAGATGAAGATATGGCAGTTGACCGCTCAAATTTTGAACGATCCCTCTATCCGAAAGATCAATCAGAACATCTCCTTTGACATCTCCGTACTCTTACAACAGAATTCTATTATAACCCAGGGACGGTTAGGAGATACTATGGTAGCACAGCACCTCTTATATCCCGACTTTCCGAAGGGTTTAGACTTCATCGCATCTATCCATACAAGGGAACCTTATTGGAAAGACGACGGCGGAAAGATGTGGAAGAAGATGGACGGTGATTACCACACCTTCTGGCGATACAACGCTAAGGATGCCTGCGTAGCAATGGAGGCGTGGTATGCCCTTGAGGTGGAATTGCACGACAGGGAGTATTGGCATTCTTATCAAGAAACAATCAAGTTGATTGATCCCCTTGTCTACATGATGACAAGAGGCTTTAAGGTTAGTATGGACGAGTTGGCTAAAACCAAGGAAGAGGTCGAAACTAAGATTGCTGAGAAAGAAGTCGATCTGTTGGAAGTGGCAGAACGGCCGTTTAATCCAAACTCTCCGAAACAGTGTATGGAGTATTTCTATGTCACAAAAGGGATCAAACCCTACGTCAACAGGAAAACGGGTAAACCTACAACTGATGACAAAGCTATGGCACGAATTGTGCGACGCTTTAACCTCCCAGAAGCTCGTCTGGTTCAGGAAATTCGGACCCTCAAGAAACTACACGGCACCTACTTATCCGCAGATGTCGATGGAGATCACCGTATGCGCTGCTCTTATAACATCCGAGGGACAACTACAGGTCGGTTGTCCTCCTCTCAAACGATCTTCGGAACTGGCATGAACATGCAGAATATTCATCCTGAATTCAAGAGTTTCCTGGTAGCCGACGAATGACCAACACAACAGATGAAACCTTCCAAGCCCTAAACCGTCTTGAACATCTTATAGTTGAAAGGTTTGTATCTCAGCCTGTCTGGTCTATAAACGATCTAACAGCAATGGTCCGGCAAAAGACTGAACTCATCATCAACGAAGTGACAGCAAAAAGGATGGATGCTGTACCTAAGAATCACAACTTTCGCACTAGTCGGCATCGGTCTAAGGAGACCCATTGCACCAACGGGCATGAGTACACATCTGAAAACACCGGTACAGGACATGATGGACATCGTAAGTGTTTGACCTGTTACAAAGCTCGTCTAGGTCCACACAGCAAACGGAATAAGAAAAAGTCATGACTCAACACATCCTAATGGAGTTTGACAAGTCTGGGGCGGAATGGGTCGTGGTGGCCTACGCCTCGGGTGATGGTCAGATGATAGATGTTGTCAAAGGTGACGAGAGTCCCCACAGCAAGACTGGTATGCTCATATCAGGCGCTCCAATTGAACTTGTTGAGATGGAGAATAAACTTGTCGAACACCACACCGATCCAGATACAATTAGGACCATTAGGAGTGAGTCACTTGCTGCGCTACTTGAAGGAGATTACTTCCTGCCTAGAAGTATGTCTATTCGACAAGCTGGGAAAAAGTCCAATCATGGTCTTAACTACGGAATGGGTTATCGACGGTTTGCGTTGGAAAATGAGATGGAGGAGCGGGATGCAAAAAGAATTGTCGATCTCTATCTCCACAGCGCCTACCCGGGAATACCCGTTTGGTGGGAGACAATCCGACAACAACTCAGAGACAATAGAACTCTAACCAACTGTTTCGGAAGGAAGAGGGAGTTCAGAGATGCCTGGGGTGACGAACTGTTCAAAGAAGCCTATGCTTTTATTCCCCAATCAACGGTTGTGGATATGGTCAACTCTGGAATGGCTAAGGCGTTTGTGCAAGGTGCTGACTATTTTGACTTGGCCGACTTATTGGCACAGGTACACGATTCAATTGTGTATCAGTATCCCATAGATCATTTCTACGAAATGGCCTTGTTTACTATTCGTCACGCTCTCGATTATATGTCCCCAACTATTCAGTACAGCGGACGAGAGTTCCAAATTGGAACTGATCTGAAGGTTGGAAGGGACTGGGGACATATGATCCCCGTCGAGTTAAGTGAAGATGTAGATGTGATGCAACACAACCTAGAAGAAGCGTGGGACAAGTTGAATGCCTCAACGCAAGCTGGATAACTGGCTCAATGCTTATTTGGAATACACCGATAATTCAGAGTCGCCTCTGGCGTTTCATCTCTGGACTGCTATGGGGTGTATTGGCGCTGCCCTTCAAAGGAAAGTCTATATGCGATGGGGGCACACTGATATTTATCCTAACCAGTATGTCGTCCTTGTTGGACCTTCGGGTAGGGCACGAAAAGGGGAGGCGATTACGATTGGGAGAAGTATGGTCAAAACCCTCAACATCCCTATGCTTGGGGAGGACAACTCTCCAGAGGCGATAATCAAACAGATGGATGACTCAGCCGGAGCGTTCAAAGATGAAACAACTGGAAACATGCGAGAAATGTCCTCTATGGCGGGCTTCCTCGAAGAGTTATCTGTCTTTACCGGCGAGCAGAACAAACGCTTCTTGGCGATGCTTACTAACTGGTATGACTCGCGCGATGATTGGCAAAGACGGACTAAAAATAAGGGTATTAATGAGCTTGCTGGAATGTGTTTCAATCTGGTGGCAGCGACAGCTCCCGATTGGCTTCCCCTTATACTGCCACATGAGGCGATCGGCGGTGGCTTCACTTCAAGATGCATCTTCATCGTCGAAACTCAAAAGCGAAAGATCATCTCAAACCCAAACCTCAAGCCGCCGGACAAAGCCCTAAGGGATAGGCTCATACACGACTTGGAAATCATACATACACTGACGGGGGAATATAAGTTCACCCCCGAAACCCTTGAACAGTATGAAAACTGGTATGTACAAGAGGAGAAGAAGATTGAGAAGGGAGAAGGGCCGGTGAATGATCCCGCTTTTGCTGGATATATCTCAAGAAGGGCGACCCATGTTAAGAAGCTGGGGATGATAATAGCTGCTAGCCAGCACGACAGAAGGGAATTAGATTTAGATAGTTTTGAGGTTGCACTTAATTTGATGGAAAAGGCAGAGGTGGGGATGCAGAAGGTCTTTGCTGGGATTGGCAAGGCTAGGTATGCTGAGGAAAGTGAGGCATTGATTGAATTCTTGTCGGAACGTAAAAAGGTTACAAAGGCTGCCATTCTTAGGAGATTCAACAGAACTGTGGACTCATATGTTCTAGATGCCGTAACTGAAACACTGGTAGCTATGAAAAGAGTTAGGGTTAAGATAGACAGAGAAGAGGGAGAAACATACTATGTCTACGTGGAAGATTGATTTTGAGGTATGGCAGTTGGAGATGCAAAATGGCAAGGAGTAAAAAAGAATCCCGCCTGATCTGCCACCACTGCGGCGAGGCTATGGTCGGAGTTCAGCAGACTTATGTAGGGGATGGCTATATCCGCAGACAAAGAATGTGCGGCTACTGCAGAGCGGCCTGGACAACTTATGAGATCAGGCAAGAAGAGTTTGACAAACTCTTGGCTAAAGAAGGCAAGCTAAACAAAATTATTGAAGCGATCAATGAACTCCTGAACTGACCCAGCCCCCAATTCAGTGTTGTAGTGATCCTTCCAGTATGCTGCCATCCCCCCTATATCATCAGGTTCAGGTAGAGGCATAGACACCCTATAGTAGTGCAGCCTAGCCATTGCAGTAGCATAGAATAGGTTGGATTGAAGCTGGTCTATCCTCGAAGGGAATGGAGCCAACAAATCTTCCATCTTCTCCTTCAGTTCAGGGCGGAATCCAAGGTAGTTTAGCCAAATATCAGTATGAGTTGCAGGCTCCATCTGGTAAAGACCTAGAGCAGGGCCGCTCTCCAACTGTCTGATGTAGCACAGCAAACTTTCTTGGATAGCAGTCCCCAGAAGCAGCGTCTCTGCAGACATACTATACATGTCTAGGTAGAACAAAGTAGGACGAATTATGTCTTCCCGAAACTGTTTAACGTCTAACCCAGAAGTCATGTATCATCACCCCCCACTTCTATAGTTTGCCATCCCTCTCCAGTTGCAGCTACACAGGAGATACCATCAGAACGAGATATAAGTATTGTCCAATTGCCTTCGGTTGAGACAAGTAATTCCATAACCATCCCATCGTTTACCAAACCTCTGGCGGTTAGAACCTCGCCGTGTTGGAGACTAAGCTGCGTGATAAGGTTTTCTCTTGCTAAACAAATTTCTGCTATGCTGATCTCTGGTAGGAGGAGACACCCAACCAGTATCGTCCAAAATTTGAACGTTTTCACTATCATTGTAATATATCTAACCCGAAACTAGTTGACTGCTTGCGACGTTCCTCTAATAATAGGCGCTTTGTTTTAGGCGTTCGAGCTTTCAGGAACTTGTTAGCAATATCTTTAAGGAATGGAACTCGCCTAGCTCGACTAACACTTCGTCCAATGGCAGCCTTTCTAAGGAGCCCAAGTTGAATCTCGAGTCTAAATTTTTGCTCTGTAGGAGTTAGGCGCTGGAATCCAGGACTAGACACAAGTGCGGTAACTCGAGTATCAATCAAGTCTTGCATCTGTTGATTGATCAAAAGATCCATCTCAGGAAACTTAGACCTGGGAAACTTCTGCCTAAACTTAAATCCTAACCTATCAAGCGTAAACTCACCTTGGCTTTTATCAGGTAGGATACGAAGGCCGGTAAGCTGTTTCAGTAACGGACTCTGAGTGGGTTGCTGCGGCTGTGCAGGAGGTAAACTCGTCTTGGCAATTGGAATGCGAGACTGTAGCTGCCCTATCAAATCCTGAAATGGATCTGTTGCACGCCCCTCTCGAACTATCGCTTCAGCCGTTTGAAACTCACGCCACACTTTGAAGAGGTCTGTAAGCTCATTCTCCAACCCCAAACTTTTAGCAATCTTTTCAGCGGCATTAGGAAGTCCTGGGGAAGCAATAACATCGCTAATTTGTTGCACAGGAGTTAAAGCACGCCGACCCAGCTCACCTCCAATGTCAGCCCCGATAGGAGCAGCAGATTTAGCCATAATTTTAAGGGCGTCCAAAAGCCCTTCTGCTTTTGTCAAGTCTCCGCTGACTCTTTGTCCTTCTCGAGCAAGGGCATTAATAGCTCCAACAATATTACCAAATCGAGGGTTTGCCCCAACAGTGCCTCGAAGTAGATCACCTGCTGTAAGGTCATGAAGTTTGAGGGTTCCCTTCTCTGCCTTGATCAATAAATCTCCGAGGAATAGGTAGGGAACTAGGACTGGCATAAAGGGACGAGCATCTGCCCCGCCTACATTAAACCACTCCTCACCGGCAAGATCACTCTTCCTCATCCAATATCCGGCACCAGCAAGACCAAGTCCTACGATAGATTCACTGATACGCTTTGTGTCTCCTGCAAGTAATGCCTGACGCTCTGCGGGTTTTAAAAGGCGCATAAAGGAAAGAGGGTTGATTTCAGTGAAGTGCCGAATAGCTGCCATAGTAAAGCGCCCAAACGGCTCCATTAAAGGTCCCGCTATTGGAATATTATTAAACAGGCTGACATACAATTTTCCGAGCTTGCTTGACGGATCCCTGGCAAAGGTCATATCCAGTGCCTTGTCCGTAGCTTTAGCAATCATATCCTCAGTAACTAGATTTTTATTCTCCGACGTTATGTCAAAAATACTAATGTTATGCTTATCCAGCAACTGCTTGTCGATGCTCGAGGTAAAGGCAATCCGTCGAGCTGGAAACTCTTGCAACCTATTGAAGGTTAACAGAGTTCGAATAATACGACTCTGCGTATCTGTCACATCAGCAGCTACACGTCCAAACAACTTCTCAATCGATTTTTCATCTCCTTCAAGAATAGTATCGACAAGTTCTTTATTCGTAGGCCGACCAAATTTCCCACCTGTAACTTTCCGAACCCCTTTAAGTCCTGGAGCCCCCAAGGCGCGAACGGTAAAAATTAGATCGTTGGCAAACGTCTTCCAAACTGGGCCAACAGGTTGCCCTGTGGCCAAAGCGTAACTAGTCTTAAACACTCCATCTAAGGCATCAACTGCGGTATTTGCCACCCCCCTTAATACAAAGGTTTCAAAGTTACGAATAGCCGTACTCATGTTGGATACCATCGCCGATCTAACTATATTATCCACACTCTTGGCTGCCTCAAAACCGCGACGAAACAATCCCCTCTGAGCAGTCACACTTGCCGTAGGATCGGCTGAAAAGGCATCTGCAACCTCCCGTACAGCGGCTGGGTCAGCCATAAGTTTTCCATCAATAACCCGGCCAAACTTGAAAAACTGCGTACCTTCCGGCTGAGCTGCCAACTTAATCAAATCTTCGTCAGTAATTTTCTGGCCTAAATTTGCCAAATCTCCACCCTGATCAAGCAGCTGTTGACGAAGCTGACTGAGTTGGGGGGCAAATTCAGTTGCGGCATCAAATTGCCTGCTGGCAATTGTCTGCGCTCGTTGGAGGCGGATTAGATTAGCAGCCGCAGCTCTGCGTTCCTGAGGTCCAGCCCTATCCACTGCATCTTGAGCAACCTTCACCGCGTCGTTTGCCTTTAAGGATTCAGCCCTGAATATATCTATAATCTCATCAACATCAGGAAGTTTTCGAGCTTTCTGACCTTGACGAAACCTCTGAAGAATTTTACGGCCCACTGGCACAGCCAACTCGCCTGCAGGCTCAAGAACAGCAGCAAGAGCCGCCGCCTGGGTTGCGGTTTTAAATGGTTTTTCAGTGGGATCAACTGTTTCAGCCAACAACGACCCGAGGAAGGTCCCCTCTGTAGCAGCAGCAGCCCTGAATAGAAGGGACAAGCCGGGGAAGGTTAATGCACTGACACCCGCAATCCCTTCGATTTCAGCCCGCATTAGTCCAGGAGGAGGATCGCCTGAGCCGCCTAATGGGAAGGTTGTACCAGCAATTCCAGGTACGAGGCTCTGCCTCTTTTGAAGAAGCTCACCTCTTGAAGGCTGCCCAATCTTTCCAAGCAGACTTGATATAGCAGGGAACTCAGCCTCTATCCGACCAACAACCTCAGATCTTTTCAGGTCCGGCTCTGTTTCCTGTAACTTCTTTAGGAAATCAATAACCGCTTGAGGTTCAATTTCAGCCATTTAATTAGCCCGGAGGGAACAACTTTAATAGCTCCAACAACTCTTGCTGACGCCGAAGTCTATCAGCAGTAGAGCCTTGACCACTTCCTCCTACTGAGCCTCTTAAGTTCTTCAATTCCTCCTGAGCAGCACTCATTGCAGCGGGGCTATTTCGCAAGAAGGTGTTGCGAGTTGGATCTAGTTCGTCCTCAGGAATAGCAACTACACGCTCCAATGAGCTTTGTTGAATCCTAAACGCTCGGCGGGCAAGCTCAAGAGGGCTCAAGGCATTAAGATCTGGATTGCCCGTCTTACCTGCGAGGTTCAAACGAGCAGCTTGCATGATAACAGCGTTTAGGTCGCCTGATCGGGCAGCTCGACGAGCCCCAGGCAGCTGCTTCAATCGATCCTCGAGATTTTGTTGCGTTTTTGCGATACGATCCTGAAGAGCATTGATTCGTTCAGCAGACCCCGGCCTTCCCCCAAGAGACTGCTTAATACTCTGAATCTGCGCCTGAGTATTTTGTATATCCACACCTGCACTATCAATAAGAGCTTGTGCAGGGTCATTTGATATTGCACTGGAGACAACAGATCGATTTGCATTTGACGCTATATTTTGAAGCGCCTGTTGATTTGCTGTTGCCTGTCGGCGTTGCTTAAAGTCGAACGCTTTGCTTTGAATATCAAATAATTCACCTAGGGTGATAAAGGGGGTGTCTGTCTCATTAGCCCTTCGCAGCATGGCAAAAATATCAACACCGGATTCAGCAATCTCAAGAGCCCGTCGACGAGTCTCTGGAGGACCCTCAAAGATAGCTTTTTTGTATAGAGCTATACGTTGCTTAGTTGCAGTATCGTTAGCCCCTTTGAATAGATCACCAACTTTGATAGCATCTTCAAACTGAAGTTTTGCAAGATCTGTATTACCAGCCTCAGCAGATTTCAACGCAACTGTAAAAGCGCTATTTCCAGCTTTTCGTTTACGCTCCTCTGCCGTAGCAAAAGCGTTTTGTTGTGCAATGCGGTTGGCTGATCCTGCTGTAAACCCACCAGCTAGTCCCCCAGCAAACTCGCCAAATACCATTCCAAAGTCTGCCATGATATGCTCCTACAACCCTAACATATGAGCGAGCATTGAGCCACCACCAGGCACCGCAGCACTAAGTCCAAGTCCGCCAAGCGTCCCAAGACCCTTGAAAAGTGCACCTTGAGATTGGCTCTGTGCCTGGGCATTTTGCAGTTGCAACTGAGCATTCGCCAACCTATCTTGCTGGAAGCCTGAGATAGGTGCTTGGAAACCTTGAGATATGGCTGCCAACTGCCCTGCGTTACCGGACCCCAGCGCTGCAATAGACGACAAACTGGATAGTCTCTGCTGCTGCCTAGCTGCCTCAAGAGCTTCGACCTGACTAGATCTTTGAAGAGCCGCCTGCAGTGAGGACTCTCTTGCCTGGGTACGCTGTTGTTGCAAGTTCTGCAATCCCTGTGTCTGTGCAAGCCGCTGCGCCAAGGTTTGATCAATTGCAGTCCTTTGATTAACGGCCAACTGCTGAGAGGCTCCCTGAGCGTTAAGGCGATTCTGCAAAGTGGCCTGGATAGCCTGATCTTGTGTGATTGAAAGGCCCTGGGCAGCAGCA
>Ga0209434_1000143_pt1 | contig 38266 bp, 34 predicted proteins | sample ETNvirnome_2_300_FD_184068 | JGI IMG/M metagenome (GOLD analysis project Ga0209434, IMG submission 184068) | Marine viral communities from the Pacific Ocean - ETNP_2_300 (SPAdes) (version 2) | ecosystem: Environmental > Aquatic > Marine > Oceanic | place: Pacific Ocean | collected 2013-06-22 | reverse complement strand
CTCTGGAGAAGAGCGCCAGACGCCGAGGCGCGAATACCAGACTTGTTCACCTCCTCAGGAGGACTATGCCGATGACACGCCGGAAAAAATGGGGAGACCCTAGACGCCCCGCCGCTAGACACAGCCCGCCCACCCGGGTACGATACGCACCCAAAGCGCCCGTAGCTCAGTTGGATAGAGTGTCGGCCTCCGAAGCCGAAGGTCGCAGGTTCAATTCCTGCCGGGCGCGCCAAACATATCAAGGGCTTACGTTAACGCGTAGGCCCTTTTGTTTTGATTATGTCAAATCTGTGTCATCTATGTGCCAAATCTTCCAGCACATGAGCTTAACCCTGATATTTACCTGAGGACCTCTAACCGTAACCTGACACAAGTTGTGGCACAGATTATTCAGTGTCCTCCCATTAATTCCGCAAGTTGCTGGTTAGCTTTGAAGCGATTTCAATGCTACGATTTTAAGAATTTCGTAAGTTGTATTCATTCTCTGCGGCTACTAATAAATCTTTTAAGATGCTGACATGTCATACCCGACCAAGATCCGATTCAGGGTTGATACGCCCAGAATAAATACCAAGAAATTCCCAGCTGATTTTTGGTGAGATTTGTGTCGTGATTTTTTCTCCGTTAATTACTTTATAGTTTGAGACTCTGTAAGCAGTCACAGGCGAGCCAGATTGTCCTTGCCTAGAGCGACAGTCTATAAGGAATATAGGTTTTTCCTCTGTTACCAAGTCAAGTTCTTGGGCAAGAAAGCCGGTAGTCCAGACTGGAAGCTTGCCTGTTGTAGTGAGCCCAAATGGGAATCCGATAACACTTACAGTCTCTGCTGGACTATGGAATTCATGTGCCAAGTTATTCTGAAAAAGTTGTTGCCGTCCCACAACCGCAGTGTGGTATCGTTGGCAACGGAAGAAGGCATCTCCAACACAACGCTGTATAGTTGGTTAAAACAGTGTCGAGAAAAGGAGTGCCTGTGCCGGGTTACACCCAAGGCGACAACGAATGGTCGCCTGATGCCAAACTAGCCGCTGTCATCGAAACCGCAACGATGTCAGAAACAGAGCTTGGCACTTACTGCCGCTTATCCACATGGATGAGACTACCCTGCAGGTTAATCAGGAAGAGCGCCGCAAGGCCAGTGCTAACGCTTACATGTGGGTGCAGCGAGGTGGGCCGCCTGGTCAACAGGCCGTGCTGTTCGACTATGCCCCCGCCGTGCCGGGTATGTGCCTCTACGCAATTGTAAGTTTAGTGGCGCGCTTACCGTTTACATAGATGATGCCTCAGAAATAAGCCCCTTAAACGACAAAACCCCACAAGATGTGGGGTTCGTTAGCTAACTGAGGGACATATTTAAATGCCCCTAACTAAAAAGTCATCACTGAGCAGCATAATCAGTATGATCAATCTTTGAGTAAATCTCATCCCAGTAAATTTCTGCTAATTGATCAGGGTCATCAATATCCGAGACAATTACTTGCCATTTATCGATGAGATCAGACATGACGCCCGCCAGCTCTTCTGCGCGCTCTAGATCAATCCCATATTCATTAGAATAATACGAAGGAACAATTTCTAAATCACTCAGTATAAATTCTTTAGAGTCTTCAATGAGAGCATTATCTGCTGAAATAATATTTATTCCTCGCTCTTCGGCAGCACTAAGGTCTTGATTTGCCTGTTCCTGGTAAAGATAGGTAACATATGCAGACATCACAGATCCTGCTTTCAACATGGCATGCTTAGTGTCTGCATCAAAGCTATTCCACCGATCTCGATTTAGCGTCGTTGCTCCTCCTGCAGCAAATAGCCCTCCTGGTAGGTCCATATTGATATTTTTGACCACTTCAATAAGGTTGAAGTTAGTTAACTCCGGCGCAGAGAAAAATGTGCAATCAATGACACCTTGGCTTAATGCTTCGTATGACTCACCAATAGGTAAAGATACTGGAGATGCGCCAAAATTTCTAACCCACCTAGCCCAGGGGGCGCCTGAGATTCGAATCCGTTTACCTTCTATATCAGAAGTTGTGGTGACTGGGTCATTACAGAACATACCGTAAGTAGGAGTGGACACAACTCCAGTATAGACTTGGTTGTTGGCTTTAAACTCATCTAAACATTCAGGGCAATTCAGCAAAATATACTCAAGCATAGCACCCGAATAGGCATAACCCTCTTTACCTTCAGCCCGATCATCCAATGCTAACTTCATTGACATGTCAGCCGCTAGATTAGAAAAAGGGTAATCTGATGGAGAATATGCCGTAAGCAAATAACCAATATCTGCCATTCCATCACCAATACCAGATGACATTTCACTATGATTAAGCAATGAGAGCTCGAAAATGCGAACTGAATATTGGTCGTCAGTTAACTCAGACACAGCGCTTGAATACTGTTTAGCAGCATCTAATGGTACGCCTGCCGGAAAACCTACAGCATATCTTAGCTCAGTAGCCTCAGCAGATAAAGGACTTAGTGTAAGTCCTGAAGTGGCGAGCACTAAAGAGCATGTGTAAAACAAACGCTTGTTATTCATATTTTTCACCCTGCATGTTGTATAGCTGTATGGATTAAAATGCACTTGCTACTTTCTATATTTACCTTGTGGACCAATACGTACCAGCAAGGTATGTCTAGAACCATCTGAAAATAAATATTCATTAATTTCAATTCGAATAATATTAATTGTTTTCTAAGATAATTCTTCCTTTTACATTTCCTTGTGCAAGATCAAAAATAGAACGTTCTGCTTCGTCAAGGTTACGCATCTCTACAGGAATGTTAAAAAAATCAACTTTCTTTGCAAAAGTGACTAGCTCATTTAGCTCACCTAAACTACCAGTATAAGAACCTGTAATTGAAATAGCTTTTGTAATGATCACAGGTATTGGATATTTTAATTCGCCGCCATGCAGGCCAACAATAACTAGCTCTCCCCCTTTCTTTAAAACATTCAACCCTAGAGATACTGTCTGATCATTACCAACAAAATCCAGAACGGCTGCACACCGATTATCAGAAGCAAATAAGATTTTTTCTACCGCTTCACTATCAGCGGAATCAAAAGTTTCGCTGGCACCTGACAGGGCAGCAAGTTCTCTTTTATCCTCTGAAATATCAACAGCTTTTATGTTTTCAACACCCATTGACGAAAGAATTCTTATAGCCAGTTGTCCTAAACCACCGCAACCAATAACAACAACACTATCTCCATTGCTAACTGGCATTATTTTATTGATAGCAGAATAAGTAGTTAGGCCCGAACAAGCTAGCATTGAAGCATGAGCAGCATCTAGCCCTTCAATATCTATGAGGTACCGACTGCTTGGTATTATTAAATTTTCTGCATAGCCTCCTGGCTTGAAAATTCCAATAGAAGCAGGGGTGACACATAAATTCTCTTTGTCATTAAGACAGTCTACACATTTACCACAACCAATCCATGGGTAAACAAGAAATTGTTTATCTATAAGGTTGCTGTCTTCTTCGTTACCCACATCAACAACTGTACCTACAACTTCATGGCCTAAAGTAACAGGAGGTTTAATCCCTCTTTCTAAAAGTGAAAGTTTCTTTTCGCCCCCAAGCCCATAATAACCTTCATGGATATGCACATCACTATGACATACTCCACAGAAATTTACTTTTATTAAAACTTCACCTTTTTTAAGCTTGGGTATTTGGTAGGTAGTAGCTGAGAATTCTCCACCAAACTCTTTAAACTCATGGCGAGTATATAGTGCGTGGTTATTTTTAGATATGCTCATAGTAATTATCTCCAATTTTTATTATATTTTTCTTAGTTAGTTGCTATGCATACATAGTGCATTTCAAGAAACTCTTCAATTCCATAATGTGATCCTTCTCTTCCTATTCCTGACTCCTTCACTCCTCCAAAAGGTACTGTTTCGGAGACAAATTTTGGTGTATTTACGCCTACCATGCCATACTCAAGTTCTTTAGTTACGCTGAGTATCCTCCTGTAATCATTAGTATATAGATAGGCTGAAAGCCCATATGGCGTAGAGTTAGCCAACTGAACTGCATTCTCATCATCTTTAAATGTATATATAGCTGCAATTGGGCCAAAGATTTCGCAGTTAAATATATTCATATCGCTTGACAAATTGGTCAATAAAGTTGGCAAGTAAAAGTTCCCACCTATCTCTGGTGCCGCTTTACCACCTGTCACAACTTTAGCGCCACTAGCTTTCGCTTCTGTTACAATATTAGAGATTTTATCTATTGCTGATTTATTAATTAATGGGCCATGAGTCACTTTTTTATCACGACCGTCCCCAATCACCATATTTTCAATTGCGTTGCTCAATTTACTAATAAATAAATCATGAATTTTTTCGTGAATAATAATGCGATTGGCACATATGCATGTTTGGCCATTATTATAAAACTTAATAGCCATAACGCCAGCTACCGCTGCATCTATGTCCGCATCATCAAAAACAATGAAAGGAGCATTACCACCTAATTCTAAACTAAGCTTTTTGAGCGTATCAGAACACTGAGACATTAAAAGCTTCCCAACTGCGGTGGAGCCAGTAAACGAAAGTTTCTTAACTATAGGATTTCTACATAACTCCTCACCAACCTCGCCACCATGACTTGCTGTTACAATATTAATAACACCCGGTGGGATCCCGGCTTTTTCAGCTAAAAAAACTAGAGCTAAAGCAGATAATGGTGTATCCTCGGCTGGTTTTACTACCACAGTGCAACCGGCTGCTAATGCAGGAGCAACTTTCCTTGCAATCATTGAAGATGGGAAATTCCAAGGTGTAATCGCAGCAACTACACCAACCGGTTCCTTTCTTACATATTCTAATCTTCCTGAAGCACTTTCAGGGAGGACATCCCCGACAATACGCATCGCTTCAGCAGAAAACCAATCAATAAAAGCTGCTGAAGACAACACTTCTGCTTTTGATTCTTGTATTGATTTACCTTGTTCCATGGTAAGCAATAATGCTAGCTCATCAATATTTTCAATAACTTCTTTATGCCACTTTTTTAACATCTGACATCTTTCTTTCCCTGTTAGCTTTTTCCATTCTTTCAGAGCTTGATGTGCAGCTTTAATTGCTTTTTCTGTATCAGTTTTTCCCATATCTGGGACTTCGGCTATCACTTCTCCAGTTGCAGGGTTTTTAATAGAAAATGTTTTTCCATTGCTAGAGTTAACCCATTTTCCATTAATAAAACCACTGTTGATAATAAGGTGGTTATTGGTTTTTACATCTTCCATAACATCTCTCCTCTTTTCATTTTTAATATATGCCTTGCTAAGAAATAACCTTAAGAAGCCATACTAGGCAATATAGTTAATATTTGAGGATATGCGATAAAGAGTGCCACAAGAGCTAAATCCATCAGTAAAAACCACATAATGCCTTTGAATATTTGTGTTGTTGTAACTAGGTTATTCACTACACCTTTGATAACGAATACATTCATTCCAATGGGTGGAGTTATCATGCCTATCTCAAGAAGTTTAGTTAATAATACACCAAACCAGATAAGACTATAGTCAGTTGCGCCTATAATAGGTAGTACAATAGGGAGCGTCAAAAGCATAGCGCCGATAGGCTCTAGAAACATGCCCAACAATAGGTAAATCAACACGATACCCAATATTATAATAATTGGCGTAGCATCAGTCCCGATAACTAAATCGGAAATGTAATTTCCAGCACCAGTTAGCGCAAGAAACCTAGTTAGTAAGCTGGCGCCAACCGCTATAATTAAGAGCGCACATGTCGTTACTAATGTTTCAAGAATTGCTATTTGAAAGTTCTTCCAAGTCATTGTTTTTTTTATCAACGCTACAATGCATGCAAGGAAAGTACCAACGGCTCCTGCCTCTGTAGGCGTAAATACTCCGCTAAAGAGCCCTCCAAATATTCCAAGCATAATAACAAAAATTGGCCATGTGTCTTTGAGAGCAAGAATTTTTTCCGACGTTGATATTTTTTCATTTGTATCAGGTGCGAGTTCAGGATTGATTTTTACTCGAATAACTATGACTGCTATATAGCCAATCATAGTTAAAAGTCCTGCAGTGATGCCTCCAAGGAATAGGTTCGAAATCGGCACTTGAGCGATGATGCCATATAGGATCATGATAATTGATGGGGGAATAAGGGCACCAATCGTCCCCGCAACGGCTACCGTTCCTGTGGCTAACTCAGGGTTATATTTGTACTTAATCATTTCTGGAATAGCTATTCTGCCCATAGCAGCCGAGCAAGCTACTGACGAGCCTGAGACAGCTGCAAATCCTGCGGAGCCAAAAACAGAAGCAATAGCTAGCCCGCCAGGTAAAGATGATAGCCACATTCTTGCAGCTCTAAACATCCCTTGTGTGAGTTGCGTATGATAACAAACAAACCCTAACAGCAAAAACATTGGTATTGAACTTAATGTCCAACTTGAAGCAAAATTATAAGGAATATTACTTAAGGTAGACCAAGCTATATTCCAACCCATAATAAGCCAGATACCGACAAAAGATACGCCTATAAGAGCAATACCAATTGGTACGCGCAGGGCAATAAGAAACATCAGCACTCCTATTCCCGCAACACCTACTTGAACTTCAGTCATCAAACGCCTCCATTGTATTATCTTTAAAGTTATTAATTATATAATGCAGAAATTTATATGTAAGCGTTATTCCAAACAAAAAGAAGCCAATCGGCAGCAAGAAATAAGTCGGCCAAACTATAATATTAAAATCTCCCTGCATAACTGACGTTGAGGATGCCATTCTTCCCAAAGCTTCCCCCCATGTTCTGGCTGTGACTATAAAACACATAATAGAAGAGGCTAAGTAAATCCACCCTGCTAGATGTTGTTGTATTCGAATTGGCATACGATCAGTGAATAGTTCTACAGATATATGGGATTTTGTTTGTTCAGCGTAAGCAAGCGGAAGAAATACCGCAATAAGCATATAATATTGGGATACTATGGTTATAGTTCCTGGTAGTGGCTTGTTAAAAATAAATCTCATTAAAACGTCAAGTGTTATGTGCACCATCATAAGTGTGATGGCTAGCCCGCCCAATGTAGTCAATGTTAGATTAATTCGGTCTAACAGTCTTTTTATTGCTCTCATTTTTTGTCCTTTTTTCCCGAGAAAGAAATGCCCGACCAGTCACTCCAATAATTATGGTTTAATAGCTTTCAGTAATAGCATTTTTGCTTCTATTTTTAACCTTATTTGGTCTACAGCATGCAGCTTTATAACAGCTTGAATCAGTGTCCTAGCCAACTAAGCTATGCTGCAGTGTAGTTTCATGTTATTTCCCTAACCGATGGCACTGACGTGTAAGGGAGTTGCGAGATAATAGGCAGTTATTCATATTCATTGGTCAGTGAGAGTAACCATTTATGTTTTGCTATGCGGAACTGCCTTTTGCTTTATGAATTCAAGTTAAAGGAATATTGTGTCCCGTGTCAAATGAGAAAAATCACTTTAGGGTAGTGGCAGACACACAATGGGTAATGTAAGCGTATGAAATTAAATTATTTTTTTTATATATAAGTAAGTGCGATTTTTTTATATAGACCAATGTCTAAAACAAAATCACTAAATGTCATTGTGAAAATTCTTATTTAACGGATCACCTCCTGACCCAACGGATCTTCAAGGAAATCCACGCCAGTCTGGCCGAGCAGGTGCTGTTCATGCGAGAAGACACTATCGTCGACGTCGGCGCCTTTCACCAAGAACAAGACCAAACATCGTGACCGGGGGTAAGGGCCCATATTGGTGTCGATGTCGTGACCGGACTGACCCACAACTCCGGCGAATAGAAGGAAAGGTAGGTCAAGTAAACCCACTGGTTCAGCCACTCGTATCGTTTGCATTAAAACAATCCAACGCGACGAAACTAGCGGTGATTTTCAACCCAGTTGTCCAAATGGCTGCGCTTAAGCAGCCTGTTGATTACGCTCGATTTCGTGCATTTTTTCCGGGTTAAGCGAGACCGGGCCGGTGACTTCCCAGTTTCGAGTGTGGCCCGACCAGCGTTGCGGATGTCGCTGCTTCGCAAGTTGGTATACCGCGTTCCGGCGTTCCGGCGTTCCAGGCGCTCTTGGTCTACGCCGCGATGACGGTCCGCTGGCGTGACATACTGGATGCCACTGTGCAGGTGCTGTTCGTTGTAAGCCCGCTCGAACGCTAGCATCCATTCTCGTACCGCGCCCAGCGATGCGAAGCCCTTGGTGGGCCACGCTGGACAGTATTTGACGGTACGGAACAGCGCTTCCGAGTAAGGGTTATCATTGCTTACTCTCGGCCGACTGTAAGACATCAACATGCCCAGCTCTGTTAGCCTCGCTTTGAGCGTATAGGAGGTCATCGGTGCTCCGTTATCAGAGTGCAGTACTGGCGGCTGATGCCAGCAACCTTCTCGCAGCAAGGCACGTTCCAAAAGCTGTTTAGCCAACTCGCCCGATTCCGTGTCGTGGACTTCCCAAGCAATGATTTTGCGGCTGTAGATATCCATGATCAGGTAAAGATACCAGTGCTGACCTCGCACAACGGAGGCACAATAACTGATGTCCCAGCTCCAGACCTGCCCCCTCTGTCAGCCTAGTTGTCCGGTTGGCGATATCGCCTAAACTCAATCCAGAGGGAGCGGTATGGAATTCATGTGCCACGTTATTCTGAAGAGCGTAAAGCCGCCATCCTGAAAAAGTTATTGCCGCCCCACAATCGCAGTGTGGCGTCGGTAGCAACGGAAGAAGGCATCTCCAACGCGACGCTGTATAGTTGGTTAAAACAGTGTCGAGAAAAAGGAGTGCCTGTGCCGGGTTACACCCAAGGCGACTACGAATGGTCACCTGACGCCAAGCTAGCCGTTGTCATCGAAACCGCGACGATGTCAGAAACAGAGCTTGGCGCTTACTGTCGTGAAAAAGGCCTTTATCCCGAGCAAATCCAGCAATGGAAAGCCGCTTGTCTCGAAGGAGCTGGTCGCAAGAAGAGCAGGCAAAAGCAGCGCAGAAACAGCGCAAAGAAGACCGAAAGACCATCAAGCAGCTCAAAGCGGAAGTACGGCGCAAAGACAAGGTGCTGGCAGAAACAACGTCGTTGCTGGTGCTTTCAAAAAAGCTCGAAGCCTTGTACGGCGAGGATCCGGACAGCGGCGAGGACGACTAACGCCTCTCAAGGAACGTGCAAGGCTCATCGCGCTATTTGACGAAGCGGTTGTGGGTGGCGCGTCCCGTTATCAAGCGGCTGCCGTGATCGGCATAAGCGAACGCACACTGAAGCGGTGGCGATCTGAGCGGGGCGCTATTGTCGAGGATCAGCGTCCACATGCAGGGCAACGCAGGCAGCCGCATCAGCTGACGCATGAGGAAGAGCAAGCCATTTTGAACACGTGCCATCGCTCCGAGTATCAGAGCTTGCCGCCGTCTCAAATCGTTCCTTTATTGGCCGACGAAGGCGTCTATCTGGCCTCCGAATCATCGTTTTATCGGGTCTTGAAAAAGCATCATCAGCAGCACCATCGTGGCCGTATGAAACCACGTCGTTCAGTCCCCGAGCCGACCAGCTTTACGGCTACAGGGCCAAACCAGGTCTGGAGCTGGGACATCAGTTATTGTGCCTCCGTTGTGCGAGGTCAGCACTGGTATCTTTACCTGATCATGGATATCTACAGCCGCAAAATCATTGCTTGGGAAGTCCACGACACGGAATCGGGCGAGTTGGCTAAACAGCTTTTGGAACGTGCCTTGCTGCGAGAAGGTTGCTGGCATCAGCCGCCAGTACTGCACTCTGATAACGGAGCACCGATGACCTCCTATACGCTCAAAGTGATGGTATCCATTAAAAAATGGTGAAAATCACACAGGCGATTCTGCACCGTCGCTCGCTCAACATCGGGTTTGACACTATTTAAGACGTTCTCATATAGCGCTTCCCATTGATCAGCGCTGGCCGTTTGTAGCTCATCTAACGCTGAGCTTTGAGCCACTAGCGAGCGACCAATCGCGGATAGGTATCTTTTTACCGAACTAACGGCGAGCTTAGATTTTACACGGCCTCCTTTCTGCAACAGCTTCAGACACCATCTTGCCAGCAGCGTCACCATCGCACCGTTACGGCTGGATATGCTCAAAAATGTTTCGACGTTACTGATTGCCTCATGCCGGGTGGCTCGGCCACCCAATGAGCTAGATAACCCCCGCTGCAGCTGACGAAACTGCTTCAGTTGATCCGAAGGCGGCGCTTGAGACGGCGCGGGTGTCTGAAACTCCAGATACACATCGTTGCCGCTGGAGTCCCTCAACGTATCAGTTAATACGTGGCGCTGAGTCAGTCGCTGCCAAGATGAAGGGCGTAACGATTGCGCAACATTTGCTCTGCTGGCGTAGTGATTCAGCAGGGGAGGCTTATCAAACGAAGAGGCGGTATAAGCCATTGAAAGCAGCTCGGAGATGCTTTTTAGCGACGCACCGTCGTCAATATGCTTGAGATAAAATATCAGGCATTGTGCGACCGGAAGGCGACTTTTAGCAGCGGTACGAGGCCACGCGTTGCCCGCCTCTTGGTAAGTAAGTAGCAGCATCAACTGACTGGTTGGGCTGAGAAACAGACGGCGATAGCAAACGCGTTGCTCTTTTTCAAACGGCGTCTCTGAAGACTGATCGGCAGATGCCTTGTCATCGGCTGTTTGATCGTCATCGTCCTCAATAGGCAGCGGCGCTCCTTCTTCCAACGTGAGAAACACCGCACCATTAGTCAGGGTGACACCCTTCTCAAAGGCGTCGGGCAGTTGCTCAAGATGGCGTTTATGCAGCACAGCCCCTTCGCGAATAAGCTGAAATAACCATCGTCCTATCAGCCATTTACGCAGAGCATAACCGCTATATCCTGCGGCGCTTGGAAACGTGTCGTGGGCCTCAACAAGCACATCCCAACTATGTAGCGCAGCAAACGATTCGGTAGTGACGGCGGGTGGCTCGCGGTCTACCGTAACCAGTGGGCTTGGGATGGCCACTGTCCAATTCAGCTGCTGGCTACCTCGCTCTAGCCCTTTCACCAAAAAATTGTGTGTTATTTTCAGCGTACTGGGCGGCGCTTGCTGGTGTAGAGCATCAAACGCTGCAGCAATAACCGCATCAGGCATCACGATATCCCGCTGGCCAGACATAATGCCGGTAACCTGTTGTTCTAATGATGCAAGAATGGCTTTCCAGCGCTGGTAGCGCTCACAAGCTCGCTGATAGCGACGCTCCTCTTGTCCATCGGAGGTGCTTTTTTTAGGGGGTGATAGTTTCCAACCTGACCAAATGGCGTGATCGCTATCGCTCATAACGCCTTACCCTTTAATGCTTTCCAGCCTTGCGCTTTCATTAGCTTCTCAATCACAGGAGCAATAAGCGCGCAGTACTCACGGGGGCAAAATGTTGAGTAGTTGTCCCACGGTGCCTGCCCCGCATCCCAATGCCCCATAAATGCATCCACTACCTCAGATGCTAAGCCGCGCTCTTTCAGCTGAGTATGTAAATAGTGACGGTTGATATTAAGCGGGGGTGTGTCTCGCCATTGCAGATGCTCTTCCAGCCTAGAGGGAGTAACTTCTTGTGGCGTGCCGGATTGGTTTAAAAACATAAACGGCGTCTCCCACTGTTTCTGAAGATAAAACTCCAAGCGGTCTATAAGCCCCCTGCGATGGCGTTGGTAGTGCGCTAATTGCTCAACCATGAGGCTGGTGAGCGGTAAAAAGCGGGCATGGCTTTGCTTATCATCCGTTTTATCTGCGATGACAATCATGCGCCGAGATAAAGAAATATTTTTCCACTTGGGTAGTGGGTCGCGAATGCTACGGTAACCAGTTGAGAACATCAGCATAGCGACGGTATAGGCAACGTAGGCGTTGTGCATCGTGAACAGTTCTAGTGGTTGCACGCCCTTTCTAGCGGATTTGACGCGATGCTGCAGGGTAGCAACTAGATCGTTGACGTATGTCGTTTTAGGTACCAGCTTAGAGCCTACATATTGAGGGTTGCCAAATGGAGCAAGGTTGGCAGCTGCACAGACGGGCTTAATCTCATCGGATTTAGGCAAAGAGGTGGCGCATTGTTGCTCAATCTCGCGCATGGCCTCGACATACTGCTGCTCTATATAGCTTGTGCTGGGCGCGTAGTAATACAAAGACGTTTGCTGGCCGAACGACGGCATACGCCCTGTGATCAGGCACGCGGCTGTTAAATCTGCATCGCCCGTATTGAGCACATTAAAAAGGTGCGCTCCTAACCGGTGCGCGGTTAGCCGAGCGCCTGTTTTTCGATTGATAGTAGAAAGCAGTTCTTTTACATCCTTTTCCAGTTCTGCTCTGCCGTCTTTATTGAAGAGGGGGAGTGCACGCTTCCTAACGCGTCGCACAATATATGACGCTTGTCCTTCTATCAGCTGCCAGCTGAATGTGGGGACTGGCAGTGTTAACGATACCTGAGTCGTACGCATGTGCTTCGGCCACTCCCCCGTCATTTGACGACTGCTTTCGGGCCGCAAAATGCCAGATAGCCACCCAGGGCTGTCACCATGCATAACGTTGATGGAGTGTTCATTGAGAGTACTAGGTGCTTTCTTTTTCATAGGCAGCACCTGCGCATCCAGCACACTGTTTAGGCCGCGGCCGGTGGTTAACAGCAGCCCGATGACACACCCAATGCGGCGGCGTTTGTCTGAAGGTAGCTGGTTCAACTGTTGCATGAGCTGATAAAGATCAAACGTACTTAACTGTTCCCAACGCCCCGGCAGCAGCTGTGCCGCTTTATCTTGAAAAATTTGCTGGCTTTGGGCTCGAAATACCGCTTGCAGAGAGGAGTCGCCCTTTGCCGTTTTGACAGGCTGATCGCTCTGAATCAGCTCAACAGTCGGACGCTCTTCGGTGATGGATAAACCAGCGGTACGCTGCGTACTTTCGGTGTCTTCATTGAGTTCTGGAGCGAGTTTTAATACTGAGGCAGCTGTTGCTTCCCAGTGTTCGTCCGGGTCATCATCGAAAAGCCGCTGACGCTGAGCGCTGGGTCTTTTTTGTGCATTATGCTCTGTTTTTTCTTGGTACCCGCGTCGCGGCTGCCGCCTATTCAGTCCATAGGCTAAAAAACGGCCTAATTCCTTAATATATTTATCTTTTTGCTGGCTATACTCGTCCACGTGATACGCATCGCAGCATATGCTGATTTTGATAGTAGGCCGGTCTAAAGGGGTGAGGAGGTTTATCCCATCTGCTTCAATGCGCCTTACTACCTTGCAAGCTGACTCCAAATTTTGGCGGTAGGTAGTCGGTGTGAGGCGCTTTTCGTCCTCTTCCGTAAACGCTGGGTTGTTCTGGGCCGCTCGCATATCCAGGCGCCATTTAAACGCCACGTTAATGATGTGAGCGAGTAGCGTGAGTCGTTCGCCCAGCTTTTCTGTCGCTACCTTTGAGCTAGCAAGCTTAAACAAAGCGCCATGGATAGGGTTTGTGCTATGAATCCCTTTTTCACCACTCCCAGTTTGTGAAGTTAAATTCAGCGTGTTTTTATTAATGGCGGTTGCCAGTGCGGAGAGTGCTGATAGATCCCAAGCGTCATCGCCAATGCTAGCTAAGTGTTCAATTGTCTGGACTAGCAGTGGCTTTATCGCTTCTATCCCCAAATAGTCGTTACGCGGCTGAAGGACTTCTTCTAAAAGTGCCTTATGCTTAGTGGTTTCATCCATGAAGGTAGTCGCCTCTAATACAGCCGTCGATTAAGGCCAAAAGCATCACAGAAAGTGGTCTTATTGCTGAAGCGTTCGGACACATCCATTAATAATGCTGGTTGATCAGACATGAGCTCATTCCATAGAGCAGCTACGTAATGCCCTGCCTCATTGGGAGAGAGTGCATGGCACGCTTCCGCAGATAACGCGAAAAACAGAGCAACCGCATTCGTTTGTTGACTGGGCGGTGCTTCTACCAGTGTGACGCGCACCTTCTCACTGCCGTGAAAGCGGTTTTTCGCTATATACAGGGCGTTCAGGTTGGCAAGACAAAATAGCGGATCGCCATGCGCGCTTCTCTTCGCTTCGTAAACCACCGGCGGGTGCTGCATGAGATAGGCCTTTAGCGCCTCATCAGTCATGTCCTGGATTTCCTCCAAAAAAGGGGGGCGAGCCAACAGCAGGCGGCGTACCTGGGGCGATAAATATCGGCTTACCTCGACACGCGACAGTGAGACCCTCCTTGAACCACACTCTTTTAGCATTAAGCCACCTGGTTTATTTACGTTGTGTAACGTCGTTAACTCTCTTAAGGCATCCCTTTTAGCCTTTCCTTACTATATGATTACCATGTTTTTTAATCGGCGCAACCCTTTGTATATGAAAAAGTTATGCGTGAATGTGCCATGGAGAAGCTTCGTTTATTAAGTTTAATGTGTTTTCATGGGTAATTGTCTTCAATTGCTTATTTGTTGATAGAGACTCCATGGGTAAATTGGCTATGTAAGTTGATTGAAGGGGTTGTTGTCTGCGGGAGTATGTTGTTAGGCCCCTCTTTATATAGTTGGCGTCAATTTAAACGTCTCCGTGTAGACTCCATTGAGAGCGTTTGAAATGTTTAAAGAATGTTTGGATTGGATGATGCACCTACCCCGCCTTTTTTGCACCGCGATAGTGCAAAAAAGGCGGGGTAGGTGCAAGCAGCGCACTTGTAAATTCGAACATGCGCCTTGTTATGACGCATTTTCCATTTGCATACCCCATTTAAGGGCGCATCAATCTGGTATGGGCTTGCACAGTCCGGGATTAAACACTCTGTAGCACATCACATTACAGCTGAAGGGGTGTCTATAGATCAGAGCCCAGGCGCCTTACACTTAACCCACCGTGACACCGCCACAGACGAAAAGCGTCTGACCAGTGATAAATCCACTATGTTCGTCGCAGAAGAAGCTTACTGCCTGGGCTACATCCTCAGGCTGGCCCATGCGTTTTAACGGAATATTTTCGACTATGCGTCGGGCACGCTCAGAATCGGGTGGATTGTTTTGCCAGAAAGCGCTTGTGGCAATAGGACCAGGAGCAACGCAATTAACTGTAATACCGTGTTCAGCGAGTTCTAGGGCCCATGTTCTGGCCATAGATTGTAGCGCTCCTTTAGTGGCGCTATAGATGGTGCGCGCCTCTTTTCCAAGTACCACTCGGCTGGTATTCAGAACGATGCGCCCCTTACCGTTCGCCTTCATATTAGGCAACAACGACTGTGTGCAGATCAGTGCCGAACGCACATTCAGGTGCATCAATTTGTCGAAGTCTTCAAGCTGTGCTTCTTCAATCAGTGCCGGGGCAACAATGCCGACATTGTTGATCAGTCGTGTCACCTGAAAACGCTCGGAAATATCCAACATAACACGGCGAGTCGCATCGGCATCAGAAAGGTCGACTTGGTGGGCATCCGCTTGCAGTGATTGGGCTTCGGGTTCGACGATATCCACCACAATCACGCGATAACCATCTTTCTGTAAACGCAAGGCGATCGCCTGGCCGATGTTTCTCGCCCCGCCAGTCACCACAGCGCAGTGGATTTGATTTGCTTGGCTTTGAGCGGCGTCTTGACTCATTAGAGTTCCTCGGCATAGGCACGGTGATTGAGTATGAAGTTGGTAGGAAAGTCAGCCTCGCCGACAGTTCAGCGAGGCGATGGGGCTTAGTTATGTGTTGTCCTCACGTATTGAGGAGGGATGGCGGCATAGCGGTTTTACTTGGATATCCATGTAGGGGAACAAGGGTAAGCCGCTGATGACTTCTTGCAGTTCGTCGTTGTCATTGACGTCGAAGAGGCTGACGTTGGCGTAACTGCCGGCGACTCGCCATAGATGGCGCCATTTACCCTGTCGTTGTAGCTCTTGTGAGTAGGCTTTCTCTCTTGCTTTGATGTCAGCCACTTGATCGGCCGGCATGTCGGGCGGGAGCTTTACTACCATTTCTACATGAAACAACATCGTATTTCTCCATTGTATTGTCGCGATAAGATTGTGCCTGCCCTAAAGGGTGTTCTTTCGGTTCAGGTAGGCCTGCCGCCAACGCACGATCTTGACCTCGTCGAATAGTGCCGCTTGGTGGAATGGGTCGCCCTCAATAAAACGCTCAGCTTCCTCTCGACTGTCCAGGTCGAGCAGGTAGATGCCGCCTGATGCCGTTTCACCGTCATCGGAGAGCTTGGCCCCGCAGGCCAGCAGAATATCCACGTTGGCATCCAGATATTCTAGATGTTGTTGACGTACCTCCAGGCGCAAGGTCTGGAGATCGGGCTTGTCGAAGGTCTCTATCAAAAAAGGCATTTGCAAACCTCAGTTAGTAAACGTGGTTAAGCGCTGAGGTAGCCCCAAATAAGCATGGCGCTGCCGTAGATGATTCCCAGGTAGATCAGGATCAACACCATATAGCCCATCACATCGCGCAACTTCAAACCGGAAATGGCCAGCACCGGAAGGATCCAAAACGGCTGGATCATGTTGCTCCACTGGTCGCCAATCTGTACGGCGAGCGCGGTGGCCGCTTGGGAAGCGCCGATTTCAGTGGCGGCTTGCACCATGACCGGCCCCTGGACTGCCCATTGACCGCCGCCGGATGGTGCCAGCAGGTTGATGATGGCACCGCTGATGAATGACCAAATAGGCAAGGTTTGGGCACTGGAGATATCAACGAAGATATTCGCAAACGAAACCACCAGGCCTGAGCTCACCAGAATTCCCATGATCCCCGCGTAGAAAGGGTACTGCACGATAATACCCGAGACGATGCGGATCCCGTCAGCCAGTGCGGCCAAGTAGTTGGCTGGTGATGCAAAAAGGAGTATCCCCAGGAACAGAAAGGCGAAGTTGACAGTGTTGAGGTTCAGCGAGCCTCCGTCGACTGTGTACAGCGCTATATACAGCATGCCCAGCAAGCCAATGCCGATACCTACCACCCGGCTACGATTCAAGCGCTCTGCAATGGTGACTTTCACGTCGCCGGGTAAGGGCGCTGCAGTAGGCTTTGCGACAGTGCTGGGGTCGATTTCAACGATATCCTTGTCCAGCTTGGGGTGCAGCCAAGCATTGAAGAAAGGCAAGGTGAGCAGAATCAGAGCACTGGTGATTAAGAGGATGGGCGAGAAAATCGTTTCGCTTAATGGGATCAGGCCGATGGCATCTTGAAGAAAATGCCCCTCAGTGGCGATTAGCAGCGGGACACTGCCTGACAGGCCGATGCCATAAAGGGCGAAACCCGAGTACGCTGCGGCGATCACAAGGGGGTAGTGTAAGCCTTTTACGTTGAGTGCCAGCTTCTGAGCCACGATACCGCCTATTACCAAGCCGAACCCCCAATTCAGCCAGCTGCCAATGCCGCCCACCAGGGTGGCGACGACAATCGCCATGAACGGTGTTTTGACGCGTGCGGCGAGGCGGTTGAGAGCACCATCCACCAAAGGCGTCTTGGCGAGGATATAGCCTGCCAGAAGGATGACCGTCATCTGCATGCTGAAGGCCAGCAGATCCCAGAAGCCATCGCCCCAGTAACGCACCGCATTCAGTGGGCTAGTGCCTTGAACTAGCACCGCCAGGAGCATAGTGAGTACGGTCAGGAGGATAGCGATGACCAGAGGGTCAGGCATGTACCGGTTAACGAGCCTAGTGAAGAAATTAGCCAGCGCATTCATAGAAAGCGGCCTCTTATTGTAGGTATGTTGGTCATGGTTTATTGTGTGCGTATAGCGAACACAAGTTCGTACTGTGAGATTATATTTAACCTGCGAATCATTTTATTCAATGCGACATTTGTCTATGCCGTTTGAGATAAGTCGCCATTCCAGGCTAGGGGAGAGAGCTGATGCAAGAAAAAGCTTTGCGAGCAGTCGTGGTGGGTGCTGGCACCATGGGCACCACACTGGCTAAGTTGATGGCGGTGAATGGTGTCAAGGTCACCGTTGTGGATACCAATCCGCATGTGTTGGAGACCAGCCGTCAGCGTTTAGCAACCCATGCGGCGACGACTTGCTTCGCTACGGATTTGAAGATGACGGAGGTCCCCGATTTCGTCATTGAGAGCGTGACCGAAAATGTCGAGGTCAAACAGAAGGTCGTGGCGCAAATCGAGGCCAGCGTGAATGACGCCACCATCATCATGACTAATACGTCGGGGATACCGATCGACGAAATAGGCAGTATCATGCGCGTTCCGCAACGCTTCGTGGGGACTCACTTCTTTAACCCCGCGGACATTGTGCCCACTGTGGAAGTCGTTCCCGGTAGCCACACAGAGGTTGAGACAGTGGAAAAGGCTTGCGGTTGGCTGACGCAGTTGGGAAAACGGCCAGCGGTGTTGAAGACTTGCGTGCCCGGTTTCGTTGCCAATCGGATCCAGCATGCGGTCATGCGTGAATGCCTCTCCCTGCTGGAGAAAGGCGTGGTAGAGGCTGAAGCGCTGGATGACATCGTGCAGTACTCCATCGGTGTGCGGCTGGCTTTGAATGGCCCCTTGTGCCAGCGCGATCTCAACGGGCTGGACACACATCTGCATATTGCTCGATATCTCTATCCAGATCTCGATGCAAGTCAGCAGCCTGCAGCGCTTCTTGAAGAGTATGTAGCCAAGGGGCGTCTAGGTGCCAAGGTAGGGCTAGGATTTTACCGCTGGAGCGACGAGTTGCTTGCGCGTCACCAGGCGCATGAGCGGAGCAAACTGAAGCGCATCATTGAACTCGCTGCACAAGACTCACATGGAGATGAACCATGAATCAGCCGCGCTGGAAGAAACGTCCCGAAGGCAGCAATTGGGGAGATTTCGGGCCCAATGATCAATTGGGGCGTGTCAACTTGATCGGGACAGAGCAGGTCCTCAAAGGCGTCCAGGAAGTCCAGGAGGGCGTAACGTTCTGCTTATCTCTGCCCTTGGATATCCCCGGTGGGAAAGTACTGAATCCTCGCCGTTCACCACCGAAATTGACCCCGACGGCGCTCGATGAAGACCAGTACATCAACTTTCCCCTCTCCACTCATAACCCCAAGCTGAACGACATCATCAGTGACGACCAAGTCCAGCTATCGTTACAGTATTCCACTCAGTGGGACTCCTTGGCCCATGTGGGAGCTCTTTTTGATGGTGATGACGACGGCTCGCCTGAGCGGCGCTATTACAATGGCTACATGGCGGCGCAAGATGTGCTGGATTTAAGCGCAGAGCCTTCCCAGCGTCACGATTCCTATGCTAGACGCCTTGGCATTGAGACACTGGCCGCGCATGGCATGCAGGGCCGGGGTGTTTTAGTGGACCTGGTGCGAGCCTTCGGTTCGGGAAGAACGTTGATAGGGTACAGAGAGCTGCTTGAGGTGCTGGAACAGCAGAGCGTAGTGTTGGAGCAAGGTGATATGCTGGTATTGCGCACAGGGTTTGCCGAAGCATTGCTAGACATGAAGGGAACTCCCCAGCCGGACGTTCTAAAAAACACTGGGGCAGTACTTGATGGCAGTGATCCGGCGCTACTTGAGTGGATTACCTCGAGTGGTATCGCGGCGATCTGTGCTGATAACTACGCGGTGGAGAACCTTGATCGCGAACTGGAACCTGACTGTTGCTCTAAACTTCCGCTGCATCTCCATTGCCTATTCAAGCTAGGTTTGCCCCTGGCCGAACTCTGGTACCTGAAAGACTTGGCAGATTGGCTACATAGTCGAGGGCGTAATCGTTTCTTACTGACGGCTCCACCTTTGCGCTTGCCAGGTGCGATTGGCTCACCGGTTACTCCAGTGGCAACTGTATAGGCGCTAATCACTAAAAAGCGTTTATGAATTAATTAAAATTTTAGCTTAAAAACTCTCTTCCAGAGAGTGAGTGTAGCGAACTGGCTCCAGTGTATTAGTTATTGCTCAAATAAAAAATTTACGATGTAAAACTAAAGTTGGATACCTGGCTTTCGCTCTTTCCAAGTAACCTGTGAACGTATTGCGAATAAATGTACGCATAGTAAACAATTATTAGATCAGGGGTAATTATGAACAAGCTACTCAATGTCCTAGCATTAGCCACCTGCGGTGTTGCTGCACTTTCCCTTTCGGTGTCTACTGCCCAGGCTCAAGACTGGCCCACTGACGACGTGCGTCTTATAGTTCCTTATGCGCCGGGTGGTACCACCGATGTGCTATCACGTCGTGTCGCTAACCTGCTACAGGAAGAACTCAATGCAAACGTTGTGGTGGAGAACCGACCTGGTGCCGGCTCTACGGTGGCTACTGGTCGTTTGGCTCGCGGCGGTCGAGACGTTGACCATACAATTATGATGGCTTCACCAGGTCACGCCATCGGTGCTGCCATTTACCCCAATCTTACCTATGATCCTGTCGAAGATTTTGTGTTCATTCAGAACTTGATCGACATTCCCAACGTCATGGTGGTGCCGGCTGATAGCCCCTATAACAACGTATTGGAGTTTGTCGAGGCAGCTAAAGAGCAGAATATGACCTTTAGCCACAGTGGTGTGGGAAGTTCTATACATATGTCAGGTGAGCTTTTCAAGACTCTGACCGGTACCAATATGACGGCAGTGCCTTTCGCTGGTAGTGGTGCAGCCCTACCTGCGCTATTGGGCGGAGATGTCGACGTCTCTTTCGAGAACATGCCCACTGTTTTCTCGCATATTCAGTCTGGTGATCTGAAAGCGCTGGCGGTTACTTCCGCTGAGCGCTCCGAGTACTTGCCCGACGTGCCGACCCTAGAAGAAATCGGTGAATATAACCTTGATCAGTTCACCACTACCGCTTGGTTTGGTCTGATTGCTCATGAGTCCTTTCCAGAAGAAGCCATGACGGTCATGCAAGAAGCACTGCAGGAAGTAATGAAGCGTGAAGAGTTTACTAGCTTCGTTGATCAGTTGGGCGCCGAGCCGGGCGCGGTTGCTGGTGACGAGTTCAAAGCGTTCATCGCTGAGGAAGTGGCCCGCTGGGATGAAGTAGCGGCTGAAGCGGGTATTCGCCAAGAATAATTCATTGTTGAATACACTGCATGATGAGGCGAGGGTTACACCCTCGCCTCAGTTGGTTTACTTCCGGAGCTTTTTACGTCGAGAGGGAACCCCCGATGACGAAGTCGCACTCTACTAGTGGCACGCTGATCAAAGATTCGTGGGATGTGGTCGCTGGGGTTATATTGCTGGGCTTTGCCCTGCTTCTACTGTTCTACCTAATTCCCAACTACATTGGCCAGCCGCCTATCATGCAGAATCCGATGATGTCGCCGCGTTGGCTGCCGACCATCGTTGGCTGGCTGCTGTTGGTGTTTTCTCTGCTAATGATCGTCCAGGGTGTATTAGTTGCTGATGATGCTGAGGATAGTGGGCGCCGCTTCGAGCGTGGTGCGTGGTTACGCTTTGTCCTGATGGTCGTGGCCCTGGTTGTCTACGCAGGTTTGTTCGAGATGTTGGGAGCGATAATTAGCGGGATCCTCGCCACCTTTATACTGTTCATTGCTCATCCAGTGCGTACTTTATGGGTCTACGGTCTAGCCATCGTCTTCCCTGTAGGCATCACGCTACTGTTTACCGAGGTCATGAACGTACCGCTGCCGATGTTGCCGTTCTGACCCAGCGGCCATCTCTCAAGATCTGGTGACTTATGGATAATATTACAGAAGTACTGCAGCTATTTCTGGCCACAGAGAATTTCGTGGCAATAGCTATAGGTGTGATTATTGGCGTGACCGTTGGCTCCATCCCGGGCCTCACTGCCACGATGGCAGTGGCGTTGGCGCTACCGTTTACTTTTTCAATGGAGCCGGTTGCGGCCATACTGTTGTTGGTAGGTATTTACAAGGGCGGTATGTATGGTGGTTCTATTACGGCGATCTTAATCCGTACACCTGGATCGCCTGCGTCGGCTTGTACATTACTAGATGGTTATCCGCTAGCTCAGCAGGGCGAGGCAAAGAAGGCGCTAAAGATGGCGCTCTACTCATCGGTAATCGCTGATTTTATATCTAACATTGCACTGATCTTTTTCGCCGCTTATTTGGCGAAAATCGCCCTTAATTTCGGCGCGCCGGAGTTCTTCTGGCTGATCTGCTTTTCATTGACCATCATTATATCCTTGGCCAGTGGATCAATGATCAAGGGTCTGATTGCGGCGTTTCTAGGCATCTTGCTTTCACTGGTCGGGCTGGATTCTGTGTTTGGTTCACAGCGGCTGACCTTTGGCAATTACAACTTGATGGACAGCATTTCGTTCATTCCTCTGTTAATCGGCCTTTTTGCAATACCAGAGATCATGGAGTTTTATCGTAAAAAGGTGGTGCCTCATATCCGGGCGAAGGCTAGCGGTGCCGGTGTGTCTTTCGTTGAGCTTAAACGCAGCCTTAAAAGCATCGTGCGCGGCAGCTTGATCGGTGTGATTATTGGTGCTATTCCGGGCACCGGTGCTACTGCTGCTGCCTTTATTTCTTATAGTGATGCCAAGCGTCGTTCGCCTCACCCAGAACGCTTTGGCAAAGGGGAGATAGAAGGTGTAGCTGCTTCTGAGGCGGGTAACAATGGTGTAGCAGGGGCCACACTGATCCCATTATTGTCGTTAGGTATCCCTGGTGATGTGATCACCGCCATTATCTTGGGCGCCTTCATGGTACATGGATTGACCCCGGGTCCACTCCTGTTCCAGGAAAATCTGTCGCTTATCTATGCCCTCTTCCTAGGTATCATGCTCAGTTCAGTGATCCTATTGTTCGTGGGTAGTGCAGCAATCCGCTACTTCTCCCTGATCGCGGATATCCCCAAGTCGATTCTGTTTCCTATCGTATTGATGTTCTGCATATACGGTGCTTATGCGGTCAATAACGACACATTCGATGTCTGGTTAATGTTGGCGTTTGGGCTTATGGGCTATGTGTTTAATCGTACGGGCATTCCGGCTGCCCCTTTCCTAATTGGTTTCATTTTGGGGCCGATGTTCGAGGACAACTTGCGACGATCACTGCTGATCGGTTCTAACGACCTGTCGATTTTCGTACGTGGCCCGATCACCTGGTTCTTCATTGCCCTAACAGTAGGCTCTATATTGCTGGCCATTTATCGCTTTATGTCTTCACGACACAAAGCGAAACAAAGTGCCAATGAGTCAGAGGCGGGCACTTGACGCTGCGGGCCTTGCTATAAATGACGACTTTCCTTAAGCCCGCAGGGTGGGCTTAAGGCTCAAGTAAATCGAGCCGACTTCTTGGTGGGGGTCGGCTCGATTTATATCAGGGAGGTGGGGATAACCATGCATCTCGGCAGACATGAATCAGTTGCAAACGTCTGGTCTAGCCGTTTGCTCGCTGGTGTGGCAGTGCTGGCTGTAGTGCATTTATTGAGTGGTGTAACGTGGGCCGAAAGCTTGGCTCAACTTATGTTGACGGGCTTTCTAATGCTAGGCTGGCCGCGTTTCAGCTTGATGGCGCGCATGTTAGCTTTGGCCTGTGTCGTAGCTTCGTTCTTTGCTCTATGGAGGCTTCCTTCACCTTGGGCTGTGCTCCATGAGGCGGCAGGTGGCTTTGTATTCCTGGCGGCGTTCATGACGGCACTTGCGGTGCTTCGCCTGCCAGCTTACCGTTCAAAACTCATCCGTCGCTGCGGTCATAGCCTGCTGTTGCAGCCACCCACCTGGCGTTATCCGATCCTTTCATTGGGCTCCACCCTTTTCGGAATCGTGCTCAACTTCGGTGTGTTGAACTTGTTCATGTCGATGATCGACAAGTCCAACACTCTTGGCTCAGCTCAGGGGAGAGTGTGGCTGCAAGAGGTGCGTCGCCGACGCATGCTTCTGGCAACCTTGCGCGGTTTCACTCTGGCGCCGCTGGTTTCTCCTCTAGGTATCGGTGTCGCGGTCGTTTTGGCTAATCTTGAAACGCTGACCTGGGGTGAGCTCTTTCCCTACGTATTATTGTCGGCCATCATTCTATTTCTGTTGGGCTGGGCCTGTGATCACGTTGCAGGGCCTCCCCCAAGAGCGCGGGTAGCGCTAGTCGCACGGCCCTCACTGATGCCGCTGGCAGCTTTTAGCTTGATGCTGCTTGCGTTAGTGATGCTGGTTTTTGCGCTTGCAACGGTGCTTTCGCTACGGTTGCCTCAGGCGGTTGTGATTGGTGTCCCTTTGGGAGCCTGGATTTGGCTGGCTTGGCAGTGTCGTGGCATTAGCTATGCGGGCGTTGGGCCCGCTACTGTCATGCTAGCCCGTCGCTTGCCTGAGGTGTTGGGTGGCATTGGTAATGAAGTCGTGGCGCTGGGCTCGGGGGCCTATCTCGGTTATCTCAGCGTGGCGCTGCTTGATCCTGCCCAACTGGGCGGGGTGGCCTCCTTGCTTGTTGCCCTTGGCAACTGGTTGCCGGCAGTCGTGCTCATGCTGATCGTTATTCTTGCCCAGGTCGGCGTTAATCCGATTATCAGTGTGACCTTCTTGACCAGTATGGTGGCCCAAGTGGGGCTGGAAAACGTGTCGTTGCCGCTGCTGGCGGCTGCGATGCTGTCGGGCTGGTCGTTGACGATGGTGTCGTCGCCGTTCACGGCCGCGATGATGATCATGTCACGTTTTACAGGGATGACGGCGGGACAGATCGGCCTGCGTTGGAATGGCGCATTTCTTGCGACATCGTTGATGATGGCCGCCGTCCTCTTTCGATTAGCAAGCTGAGGGGGTCAAGTACTTCGCTGGTTTCAAGCTCCGGCTTGTGCGCAAGTCTTTGCCAAATAGCTTAGCGGATCGGCAAGGGACCTTGGCACAAGTAGGGAGCGTTGTGTGTGCTTATTATTGGGCGTTGCGGATCATGTTACGCGAAATGATCACCTGCTGAATTTGAGTTGTCCCCTCATAGAGCCGGAATAGGCGCACATCACGGTAAAACCGCTCAACGGCATAGTCGCTGATATAGCCAGCGCCGCCATGAATCTGCACACCGCGGTCGGCCACACGGCTACACATTTCCGTTGCGAACATCTTGGCGCAAGAGGCCTCGGTACTGACGTTGTGGCCATCATCGCGCTGGCGAGCGGCATCGAGCACCATGCAGCGGGCAGCATAAATCTCGGCTTTGGAATCGGCCAGCATGCCTTGGATCAGCTGGAACTCGGCGATGGGGGTGCCAAATTGTTTGCGTTCCATGGCGAAGCGTAGAGAGTCCTCTAGGATTCGCTCAGCGGCGCCGACCGCAATGGCGGCAATGTGCAGGCGACCCTTGTCCAGAACCTTCATGGCGGTCTTGAACCCCACTCCTTCTTGCTTACCAATCAGTGCGTTGGTCGGTACCCGCACATTGTCGAAGATAACATCCGCAGTATGAGCGCCTTTTTGGCCCATCTTCTTATCGCGCTTACCGATAGTAATGCCGGGGGTATCGGCTTCTACGATGAATGCACTGATGCCCTTGGCACCCTTGATCTCGACATTCGTACGTGCCATGACGGTGAAGATGCCAGCATGTGGTGCATTCGTGATGTAGCGCTTGGTGCCGTTGATCAAGTAGTCATCGCCATCCTTCACCGCCGTTGTGCGCAGTGAGGCCGCATCCGAACCTGAGTCAGGCTCGGTTAGACAGAAGGAACTTATGATATCGCCGCTGGCTAGCTGGGGGAGGTAGTTGGCCTTCTGCTCATCGGTGCCGTCGACCAGGATGCCGATTGAGCCAATACCGTTGTTAGTGCCAATGAAAGAGCGGAAGGCGGGAGATGTCCGTCCAAGCTCGAACGCGATATTGACTTCTTCTTCCATGGTCACCCCAAGTCCACCGTACTCCTCGGGGATGGTGAGGCCGAAGAGCCCCATATCGCGCATTTGTGAAACGATGTCCTCGGGGATTTCATCGCTTTCAGCGACTTCTTCCTCACGTGGAATCAGCTCTTCTTGAACAAAATTACGGATGGAGTCGAGCAGGAGCTGCATCGTTTCCTGATCACGAATCATGTGCGTGCCTCTTGATATGAATTTGTACGTCGGAAAATGTGGTGTGGCTTATGAGATTTGGGTCTTTATATCGTTGACCAGTTGCACTAGCTGCGGCCCGATAGACTCTTCCAGCTTTTCACGTGATATCTGAAATTCGGGGCCACCACAATTGAACGCGAGAACTCCAAGCTGAGGATGATGGAGGGGCACCGCAACGGCATTAACCTTGCGTTGCCATTCACCAATCGATAGGCAGTACCCGTGATCAGCGTAGTCTCGAAAAGCACGCTCCAATGATCTTCGAATGGCTGGCCACTCTGTAGGGTTCAAGTCCCGTAGGTGATTCATCATCACATCAGACTCTTGAGTGGGCATGGCAGCGAGACATGCGCGCCCCGCCGAACTCTGGTGGATGGGCAGGCGTGTACCGATCTGACGACGGATGGTAGAGCGAAGAGCACTCTGGACCACGTCGAGATAAACCATGTCTAGTCGGTCACGTGCAGACATAGCCACCGTTGCACCCACCTCGTTAGCAAGGTTTACCATCAAGGGTTGGGCAATCGCGCGAACTGGTAGGTTGGATATCATCGAATAGCCAAAGGACATGACGCCCACATCCAACTGGTATTTCCCACGTTGCAAAGGGCGCAGATAGCCCAGTCGAGCTAGCGTGTGGGTAAGCCTGCTGACGGTAGGGCGCGGCAAACCCGACTTCTTCGCTAGGTCAAGATTGCTAAGGGCGCTTTCGCTGGGCGTAAAGCAGCGTAATAGCTCAAGCCCTCTGGCCAGCGCCGTCACAAACTGCCGGTCCTCCTCCTGCTCGCCTGCTGTGTTCATCGGGTCCACCACGATCTGATAGTCACCCTGACTGTCTGTTGTCTTCACCGAGTTATGCTCCACTCGTGGCTTGCTTATTGAATCGATTTTGCGTTTACCGATGAAGATATGTCAAGTATGCAGACTAAAAGTCCGCAGTGCGGACTTTGGGTTTTAATGTCTTATGCAAGATATAAAAAAACTTTTTTAGTATAAATATTTGATTAATAAGATTTTTATAGTAAGGCTGTTTTGGCCTAATTGACAGTTGTTCGATGATCTGTGTAAAAATAACCTCATTAGCAAAACAAATGTTTGCAATGCGGACATAATGACGAGGTTTATATGACGGACAAACAGTCGCCCGCCGAGGTCTATCTTGCTTCGCTTGATGATGGAGTGGCGGTGGTTCGAATCGATCGCCCAGATGCCAAGAATGCCCTCAACGGTGCTGTTCGGTGTCAGCTTGCCGAGATGTTTTTATCTTTAAGCCAAGATGACGAAGTTAGAGCCATCGTGCTGACGGGAGGTGAGCAGGTATTTGTAGCCGGTGCTGACGTGAAGGAGTTTGCCACTGCCTCTCCGACCGAAATGTATTTACGACACAATGAGCGCTTTTGGGAGCCGATCGCGCACTGCTTTAAGCCTGTCATAGCGGCGGTCAACGGATTCGCTTTAGGAGGAGGCTGTGAGCTTGCCATGCACTGCGACATCATCGTCGCTGGGGAGTCGGCTCAATTTGGACAGCCAGAGGTTAAGCTTGGCTTGATGCCCGGCGCTGGTGGAACACAACGATTGGTTCGAGCTGTTGGCAAATTTCAGGCCATGCGCATGTTGATGACCGGATGCATGGTGAAGGCCCCTGAGGCGCTGGACATGGGCCTGGTGAGCGAGGTGGTGGCCGATGATCAGACATTGGAGCGCGCCAATACATTGGCTAAAGACATTGCGCGTTTGCCAGCACTGGCGCTAGAGCAAATTAAAGAAACAGTACTAGCGGGCGCCGATTTGCCGCTGGAGAGTGCCTTGGTTCTTGAACGGAAAGCTTTCCAGATGCTTTTTGACACGGCGGATCAGAAGGAAGGCGCCGCGGCTTTTGTCGAGAAGCGCAAACCGAATTATCAAGGAGCGTCGTAATGGCGAGAGACGTGAACCGGCTAGGCATTGTCGGAACCGGCGTGATGGGGGCGGGGATCGCCCAAATTGCTGCCCAGTCTGGCCTGAATGTTGTGCTGTTTGACAAGAATGAAGGGGCAGCCCACAAGGCTCGTGATGGCCTAAAGGCAACGTTCGATAAACTAGTGGGGAAGGGCAAAATAACTCGGCAATCGGCTGAGGTAGCGTTATCTCATCTTTCTGTCGTCGAATCTTTGCCGGCTTTGGCAGATTGCGACGTGGTGATCGAGGCAATTGTTGAGGATCTGGGAATCAAGCAAGCGCTATTCGCTGATCTGGAAGCAATTGTTGACCGAGAGTGCATTCTGGCGACTAACACTTCTTCACTCTCGGTCACATCAATTGCCGCTGACTTGAATTGTCGTGATCGAGTGGCCGGTTTCCACTTCTTTAATCCCGTGCCGTTGATGAAGGTTATTGAGGTGATCGGGGGCATCGGTACGGATGAAGCTGTCGTCGACACGTTGCTCAAGCTGGCAAGCCGACTTGGGCATACCGGTGTGCGTGCCCAGGACACTCCTGGTTTCATCGTCAACCACGCTGGGCGAGCCTACAGCACAGAAGGTTTGAAAATCCTTGAGGAGCGCGTAGCACCGACTGAGGATATCGACCGTATTCTTCGCGAAGAGGCTGGGTTCCGGATGGGGCCATTTGAGCTTTTTGATTTAACGGGCCTGGATGTGTCGCACCCAGCGATGGAGGCGATCTTCACGCAGTTCTATCACGATCAGCGTTACCGTCCGTCTTATATATCCCGACAGATGTTGAAAGGTAACCGCTTGGGCCGCAAGACAGGCGTTGGCTTTTATCGCTATGAAAAAGGTCAAAAAGTCGATGTGCCGGCTTCTCGGCCGGTGCCTGAGATCACTGATTTACCGCCCATCTGGGTGGGATGCGATGACACCGGCCTGCATACGCACGTGGCATCATTGTTAGCGTCGCTTGGCGGGCGAGTCGAGCAAACGGCTTCACCCTCGGAGGAAGCGCTCTGCATATTGCTGCCCTTTGGTGATGATGCAGTGAGTGCGAGTGCGTACTTCGGTACCGATCCAGAGCGCACTGTCTGTCTTGATGCGCTCATGGGCCTTGAGCGTCATCGTACGCTGATGGTGACGCCGGTCACCCGGCATGAAATGCGCGACGTAGCGCATGCGTTATTTGCTTCAGACGGTACCTACGTAACGGTGATCCGTGACAGCGTGGGATTTGTCTCTCAGCGGGTGCTTGCCGCAGTGGTGAACCTGGCCTGCGATATTGCCCAGCGTGAGATTGCCACGCCTGCCGATATCGATAATGCCGTCAGGCTCGGGCTCAACTATCCCCAAGGCCCGCTGGCGTGGGGAGATGCCCTAGAACCGAAACGGTTACTTGGCATACTCACGCGTATCCACGCATTGACGGGAGACCCACGGTATCGGCCAAGCCCTTGGCTGCGCCGTCGTGCCATGCTTGGTATATCTCTGTTGCATCCCTCATCGGGTGCTCGGTGATGTTGGAGAGGAATTATGTTGGTTCAAAAGAGAGGGGTGCTATGGGAGCGCTAACGGGAGTTCGTGTACTGGACTTGAGCCGGGTGTTGGCGGGTCCCTGGTGCAGCCAAGTGCTAGCGGATCTTGGTGCTGATGTTGTCAAGGTGGAGCGCATTGGGCGAGGGGATGACACTCGTGCCTGGGGCCCCCCCTACATGAAGAATGCTGACGGTAAAAATACTCAGGAAACCTCATACTATCAGTCCTCCAATCGCAATAAACGCTCGGTAGCTGTCGATATTGCTACCGAAAAAGGTCAGGAAATTGTACGTGCGCTCGCTGCCGAGAGCGACGTGCTGTTAGAGAATTTCAAAGCTGGCTCCTTAAAGAAATACGGGCTGGATTACGACTCACTTTCAAGCCTTAATCCGAGATTGGTCTATTGTTCCATTACGGGGTTTGGTCAGACGGGGCCCCGTGCGCAGGAGCCTGGCTATGATTTTATTATTCAGGGTATGGGCGGGTTGATGAGCATCACTGGTGAACGTGATGATGTTCAAGGTGGCGGCCCGCAGAAAGTAGGCGTGGCTGTCACCGATGTGATGACGGGCCTGTATTCGGTTATTGCTATACAGGCAGCGCTACTGGCTCGTGAAAAAACAGGGCGTGGTCAGCATTGCGATATGGCATTACTGGATGTACAGCTGGCTGCATTGGGTAATCAGAGCCAAAACTACCTAAGTACGGGCATATCACCTGGCCGCTACGGTAATGCGCATGCCAATATCGTGCCCTACAACTCGTTCCATGCAAGTGATAAGGATTTCATTATCGCCTGTGGCAACGACTCTCAGTTTGCCGCATTGTGCAATGCGATAGAACTGCCCGAATTGTCAGTGGATCCCCGGTTTTCAAAGAATGAAGATCGCGTCAGGAACAGAGCGGTAATTACTCAGATTCTATCGGACCATTTCAAGCGCGACACAGCGGACGCTTGGGTGAAGAGGATAAGTAAGGTCAAAGTGCCTGTCGGGCTAATCAATAACATTGCCGATGCATTGGCGGAGCCTCAAGTGGATGCTCGTGGCATGTTAGTCAACATCCCCCACCCCATGAATCCTGATTTCGAGATGGTTGGGAGCCCAATTAATCTTTCTGATACGCCAGTAGAGTATAAAAGGCCGGCACCACTGCTAGGGCAGGATACGAATGATGTGCTTACTGAATACCTTGGCCTTTCACCAGAGCAACTATCGCAATTTAAAAGTGACGGCGTCGTCGGTTAATCCACTTTTTATGTATATCACTAAGGATTTTTCATGAAAGTACTTGTCGCGGTGAAGCGCGTCATCGACTACAACGTCAAAATTCGTGTCAAAGCGGATTATTCTGATGTCGACCTTACCAACGTCAAAATGGCCATGAACCCCTTCTGCGAGATTGCCGTGGAAGAAGCGGTGCGCTTGAAAGAGAAGGGCGTTGCTACGGAAGTGGTCGCCGTGACGGTCGGTCCCAAAGCGGCCCAGGAACAGCTGCGCACCGCGCTGGCGCTGGGTGCGGATCGCGCCATTCATATTGAGACTGACGAGCGCGCAGAATCCCTGGCCGTGGCTAAGCTACTGGCCAAAGTGGTCGAAGAGGAGCAGCCAGGGTTGGTAGTGTTGGGCAAGCAGGCCATCGATACCGACAACAACCAGACCGGCCAAATGCTCGCCGCGCTGACTGGCCTGCCCCAGGGCACCTTTGCCTCGGAAGTTGCGGTCGATGGTGACAAAGTCAACGTCACACGGGAAATCGACGGCGGTCTGCAAACCATCGCGCTGACGCTGCCCGCGATTGTCACTACCGACCTGCGCCTCAACGAGCCGCGCTACGCCAAGCTGCCCGACATCATGAAGGCCAAGAAAAAGCCACTGGATGTGAAAACCCCCGCCGACTTCGGCGTCGAGGTCGCTTCCAAGGTCAGTCTGCTCAAAGTAGAGTCGCCCGCCGAGCGCAAGGGCGGCGTCAAAGTCGCCTCGGTAGACGAGCTGATCGACAAACTGAAAAACGAAGCCAAGGTTCTTTAAGGTCGGCTATTTACAACCCGTACTTTGAGACAAGTTCTTTGAGATAAGCGCTTTGAAAGGAGCTGATTTTATGAGCATTTTGGTACTTGCCGACCTGCATGAAGGCCAGCTGGCCGGTGCGACGGCTTACGTGATTGCGGCCGCACAACAGATCGGCGGCGATATTGACGTTCTTGTTGCCGGTGAAGGCGTTCAAGCCGCGGCTGAGGCAGCCGCCAAACTCGACGGCGTAAGCAAGGTACGTGTCGCGGATAACGTCGTTTACGCCCACCAGCTGGCCGAGCCCATGGGCGCGCTGCTGGTCGAACTGGCCGATGGCTACACCCACGTGCTCGCTAGCGCCTCCACCACCGGCAAAAACGTGCTGCCGCGTCTGGCGGCCTTGAAAGATGTCAGCCAGCTTTCCGATGTGCTTGCCGTGGATAGCGCTGACACCTTCAAGCGCCCGATTTACGCCGGCAACGCCATTGCGACCGTCAAGAGCAACGACGTGCTAAAAGTCATCACCGTGCGTACTACCGGCTTTGATGCCGTGGGCGATGGTGGCAGCGCCACCATTGAAGCTGTTGATACCGTGGTTGACAACGCCCAGTCCAGTTTCGTCAAGCAGGAGCTTGCCGAGTCGGACCGCCCGGAGCTTGGCGGCGCCAAGGTGGTCATCTCTGGTGGCCGCGGCATGGGCAACGGTGATAACTTCAAGCTGCTTGACGGCATTGCCGACAAGCTAGGTGCGGCGATTGGGGCTTCGCGGGCGGCCGTTGACGCAGGCTTTGTCCCCAACGATATGCAGGTCGGCCAAACGGGTAAAATCGTCGCGCCGGATCTGTATATCGCCGTGGGCATCTCCGGTGCCATCCAGCATCTGGCGGGCATGAAGGACTCTAAGGTGATCGTCGCGATCAACAAGGACGACGAAGCGCCGATTTTCCAGGTCGCCGACTACGGCCTGGTAGGCGATCTGTTCGAGTTCCTACCGGAAATCGAAAGCAAAATTTAGCAGTGGCGCAGGAATTCGCGAGCGGCGATCAGCACCTCCTCCTGCTCGGACGGTGAGGGTGGCCAGCAGGTTGTGACGCGTGTGCGGTCGGTCATGGACATCATCGCGGTACCGCCAGCGCCGTATGGTCGCGGGTGAAACGCCATGCTGGCGGGCCAGCTCGCTATCCGTGATGCTGGAAGGCGCTGCCTAGATCTCGGCGCGGATCTTCGGTGTCGTGGTCGCCTGCTTATGCAGCTTGATGTCCATGAACCTGCTCCCGAATGAATTTCTGTAGAAGCTCTCTGGCTGCCAGCAGAGGATAACTCCTATAGCTCATTTGATCATCCGAGACCCTACAGCTAGGTATTAACCGTTTGACGGATAAGTTGGGCTTTATCCTGTAATAAGGGCTTATAAATATTTAACAGCATTTCCATATCAACGCGTGCGGCGTTGGTGCTGATATTGATAGCGCCTATTAGCTTGTCATGGATGTCAAATACAGGAACGGCAACTGATCGCAGTCCAGAGTCTAACTCTTGATCAACTATCGAATAACCTTGTTGGCGTACCTCAACAATGCACCTCTTTAGCTCCTCTTTATCATTGATGGTTTTATCGGTATATCGCTTCAATGAAATGCGTTCCAAATAGGCATTTAGCTCTGATTCAGTTAATTGCGATAACAGTACGCGACCCATAGATGTATGCGCTGCTGGGAGGCGCGTACCTACTGATAAAGTAATCGCCATTAAGCGATGTGGTGCCGCAGAGCGTGCCACATAAATGACATCGTCTCCATCCAACACGCCAAGTGAAGATGACTCGCCACTTTGAGTTGTAATATCTTCCAGATATTGTTGTATGACGCTGCGGTAATTATTTGCTGAAAGGTATGCGTATCCTAGTTGAAGCACTCTAGGGGCGAGTTCAAAGTAACGCTGATGTTTACGCACATAGCCTAATGCGTTCAGCGTTAGCAAGAATCGGCGTGCTTTCGCTCGATTCATACCCGTGCGTGCAGCGACTTCGCTCAACGTCATTTTTGAATGGGAATCATCGAAGGCCATGATGACTTCCAAGCCACTAGCAAGTGCTGTTACGAAGTCACGGTCATCAGGTTTAAGCGTTTCTACCTGGGGCAAGTCTTCCATTATTGTGCTCTCATCCAGTGCATACATGGTCATGTGTTAATTTAGCATAATGTTCGAATACCGAACAATTGTGCTTTTGGGCTATCGATGCTTGTTGCATGTGCCCCTTCCTTATATACCTTGGTAGTAGGAAAACGCAGGCAAAGTGTGCCTGTGCATGGTGTGTTTATAAATAACATATTGTTATTCAATGGGTTTTTGATTTCTATAAGTTGATGTATTGACCCGTCTTTGCAGATATTAGCTCAACAGCAATTTGACCCAGTATGCATTCGACAGTAAGTTGTTCGTATAGAGAATCTATGTTCGTTTCGCGAACAAGTTATCCATAAGCAGACAACGATACGCTAAGAGGCATCCATTATGGCCGAGTTTCTCAGCTTGCATGATGCGGTAGCGCGCTACGTCCAAGACGGCGCCACCGTGACCATGGAAGGCTTTACCCACCTGATTCCGTTTGCCGCCGGTCACGAAGTGATCCGTCAGAAAAAGCGCGACTTGACGTTGATCCGCATGACCCCCGATATCATCTACGATCAGATGATTGGCGCGGGCTGCGCTAAAAAGGTGATTTTCTCCTGGGGCGGTAACCCTGGAGTGGGTTCGCTGCACCGCCTGCGCGATGCGGTTGAGAAAGGCTGGCCGCGCAAAATCGAGATTCTTGAGCATAGCCACGCAGCCATGGCCTGTGCCTTTGAAGCGGGTGCTGCGGGGTTACCACTGGCTGTTTTTCGTGGCTACATCGGCAGCGAACTGCCCAGTGTCAACGATCAAATCAAATTCATTGAGTGCCCTTTTACTGGGGAGCGCCTAGCGGCCGTACCGTCGGTGCGCCCGGATGTTTCGATCATTCACGCCCAGCGAGCGGATCGCCAGGGCAACGTGCTGGTAGAAGGCATTGTCGGCGTACAGAAAGAGGCAGTGCTCGCCGCCAAGCACAGCATCGTCACAGTGGAAGAGATTGTTGATGACCTAGGGGCTACCCCCAATGCCTGCGTGATTCCCAGCTGGGCCATCAGCGCCGTCGCGGTGGCCGAGAAAGGCGCGCTGCCGTCTTACACCCACGGCTATTACGGTCGCAGCAACCGTTTCTATAAAGAGTGGGATGCCATCGCACGCGACCGCGATACCTTTACTCTGTGGCTCGATGAGAACGTTTACAGTAAAGAGGAGAATAACTAATGAGCCTTGAATATACCTCTTCTGAAATGATGTCGGTCACCGCGGCGCGGGCGCTGGAAAACGGCATGACCTGCTTTGTGGGCATCGGCCTGCCCTCGGAAGCTGCCAACCTGGCGCGGCTGACGCACGCTCCTGATGTGGTGCTGATTTATGAGTCCGGCACGCTGCAAACCAAACCCGATATTCTGCCGCTCTCCATTGGCGATGGTGAACTGTGCGAATCAGCATTGACCACCGTTGCAGTTCCGGAAATGTTCCGCTACTGGCTGCAGGGCGGCAAAGTGGACGTGGGCTTTTTAGGCACCGCGCAAATCGACCGCTTTGCTAACCTGAATACCACGCTCATCGGCGATTACAAAGCGCCCAAGGTGCGCCTGCCAGGCGGCGGCGGGGCGCCTGAAATCGCCACCAACGCGGGCGAAGTGTTTATCACCCTAAAGCACTCCAAGCGGGCGTTTGTGAAAGACGTCGACTTCGTCACCACACTCGGTTTTGGCCGCGACGGTAAAGGCCGCGATAACGTACCTAATATCGGCAAAGGCCCCACCCAGGTGATTACTGATCTATGTGTCATGAAGCCTGATGCCGAGACCAAAGAGCTAGTGGTGGTATCGCTGCATCCCGGAGTAACCCGCGATGAGGTGATTGACGCCACCGGCTGGGAAATCCGCTTTGCCGAGCAGCTTGAGAGCACGCCCGAGCCCAGCGAAAAAGAGCTGACGATTTTACGCGAGCTCAAAGCCCGCACTGAACGGGCCCACGCGGGCGAATAAGGAGTTGTTATGAGCATGAATAATGTCTATCTCTGCCATCCCCGCCGCACGGCCGTAGGCCGCTTTGGCGGCACTTTGGCTAGCGTGCGCCCTGATGATTTCGCCGCGTCGATTTTTAAAGCCGTATTAGCCGAAGCGCCAGATCTTGACCCAGCCGCTATTGAAGAAGTGTTCATGGGTTGCGCTAACCAGGCCGGTGAAGATAACCGCAACGTGGCTCGTATGTCGTCATTGCTAGCGGGGATTCCTACCTCGGTGCCCGGCACCACCATGAACCGTCTGTGCGGCTCAGGTATGGACGCCGTTGGCACGGCCTTTCGCGCCATTAAAGCTGGTGAGATGGAGCTAGCGCTGGCAGGCGGTGTGGAGTCCATGTCCCGTGCGCCCTACGTGATGGGCAAGGCCTATAGTGCCTTCGATCGCACTCAAAAAATCGAAGACACCACCATTGGCTGGCGCTTGGTCAACCCGCTGATGAAGAAAACCTACGGCATTGATTCCATGCCGGAAACGGCAGAAAACGTCGCCGAGCAGTTCGCTATCTCTCGTAAAGACCAGGACGCCTTTGCCCTGCGCTCCCAGCAGAAAGCCGCTGCCGCTCAAAAGGCGGGGCGCTTCGCCCAAGAGATCACCGCCATTGAGATCCCTCGTCGCAAGCAGGAGCCATTGATTTTTGACCAGGACGAGCACCTGCGGGAAACCACGCTTGAGAAGCTCGCTGGCCTACCGACGCCTTTCCGTGAGGGCGGCAGTGTAACCGCAGGCAATGCTTCTGGTGTCAACGACGGCGCAGCCGCCATGCTGGTGGCCAGCGAATCAGCCGTCAAACAGCACGGCCTGAAGCCAATGGCGAAAATCATCGGCATGGCCACGGCTGGCGTTGAGCCGCGCATCATGGGCTATGGGCCGGTACCGGCAGTGCAGAAACTACTCAAGCGCACTGGTATCGCCATGGATGATATTGATGTATTTGAGTTTAACGAAGCGTTCGCCGCCCAGGCGTTAGCGTGTATGCGCGACCTTGGCTTGGCTGACGATGACCCGCGCGTTAACCCGAACGGCGGCGCGATTGCCCTGGGGCACCCGCTGGGCATGTCCGGTGCCCGCCTATTGTTGACCGCCGCTCATGAGTTGCACAACAGCGGTAAGCGCTACGCGCTGTGTACCATGTGCGTTGGCGTAGGGCAGGGTATCGCTACGCTGATCGAACGGGTTTAACGGAGGCAGACATGGCTTTTCATACCATCAACGGTCGCAGCGTGGCCTACCGACTGCTCGGCGCGGAAGTGAACCCACTTATCGTGCTGGCCCATCCGCTGGGCATGAGTCAGGCGGTATGGGACGACGTTATCCCCCTGCTTCTGTCTCGCTATCGAGTACTGACCTGGGATCTTCCCGGCCACGGCGCTAGCCAGGCGGTTAGCGGCGAGCAGATCACGCCCGCTGATTTAGCCGCTGAGGCTCTGGCATTGGCAGAACTGGCGGGCGCTGAGCGCTTTCACTTTGCCGGTACGTCCATTGGCGGTGTCGTCGGTCAGCAGTTGATTGCAGAGCATAGCGACCGCCTGCTCTCCGCTACGCTGACCAACACTGGCGCAGTGATCGGCAACCCGGATCAATGGAACACCCGCGCAGGCCGCGTGCGCCAGGAAGGCCTGGCGGCGATGTCTGAAGAGATTGTGCCGCGCTGGTTTGCACCAAAAGCGTTTGAGGCAAGCCTGGCGCTGAAAACGGGCTGGTGCACCCAGATGGGCCGTGGCGACGATGAGTCCTACGCCCAGCTGTGTGAAATGCTGGGCCGCGATACGTTCACCGGAAAACTAGCTTCTAAGAAAGTCAAAGTGCAGCTATTTGGTGGCAGTGAGGATATGGCCACCCCGCCCGCGACGCTAGAAGCTCTGGCGGCAGAACTCGATGGCGCGTCGCTGGAGGTTTTTGAAGGTGTTGGCCATGTGCCATCGGTGGAGGCGCCTGTGCTGTTCGCACAAAAGCTACTTTATTTACTCGCCGCCGATTGAGGCGATGAGGCTAATCAGTGGTGTTGCTTACATCACCTGCTTGCTGGCAATAAGGTAAGGTAGAAATAAGGTCGTGTGAACTCCACAACCGCCAATATGATCGATCAGCAGCGTAAAATGAAGTTGTGACTCAGCAGTTTTCACCTTTGACATCTCTATGGAGATTCCATAGAGATGTGCGTATCCTTCGATCAATTTCCCTGCACGGTCGAGAAACCCTCATACGTTCAGCTAGCAGCTGCGTGAGTAGGCGGTTACATTGCAAGGTTGCCCAATGTGGCCCCATATATAGGGTACCGATGAAGATTGTGAAAACCCTGAGTCGTCAAAATAATAGAACTCGTGCTCACCCTGGTACTGCCGCTGGAGTGAATTGATGAGGCCTTGGATGTTTCGGAAAACCGTCTCGTCACGCAGTGCAGTGAGTGTCGGATAGGCTTGAGTCTGAAGACATTTTGTTCAACGCTCGGCGAAGGGCCACCATGCTGACGTTCTTCCCCGTCTCTTCTTTAAAACTAGCCTGCAAGGACCGAGTCTGGTAAGGCTGTTCGGCGGTGAGTTCCTGCAATCTTTGATGATCGCTCTCGTCCAAAACAGGCGTGAGACCACTGCGAGGCTTATCAATCCATCCATCGAGGCCTGTTGCTTCCAATTGATTGAGCTACCGTGATGCGACG
>Ga0209434_1000142_pt1 | contig 38290 bp, 25 predicted proteins | sample ETNvirnome_2_300_FD_184068 | JGI IMG/M metagenome (GOLD analysis project Ga0209434, IMG submission 184068) | Marine viral communities from the Pacific Ocean - ETNP_2_300 (SPAdes) (version 2) | ecosystem: Environmental > Aquatic > Marine > Oceanic | place: Pacific Ocean | collected 2013-06-22 | reverse complement strand
TTATACGTGTTCTATAAACCCGAATATCCTCGATTTGAAAACAACTAGCTAAAGAATTCTTATTTTTAATAAAGTATCCCAACTTAGTATTCTGAAGGCCGAGACGTTCATAATCGATTGAGAAGAATATTTTCAATTCATTATCTGAGGCCCTTGAATAGATACAATCAGATATGTGCCCGGGCGCGTCTAAAACCTTTTTCGCTACTTCTAGGTCCTTTCGTTGTCGTCGCGAGAGCGTGCGTAATAGATCGGCTGGTGAATTTGCAAAGGATAGCCTTTTTACATCATTAATAAATCTTAGATCAACCGTCTTTTGGTTCGACACCGCGGTTCTATTTAAACGTGGGTGCGATATCGTCTCTGTATGTTTATTTCCAACCATAAAGCCAAGAGATGTATTAAAATGTACGGGGCCCGACCAAACATCGCCCTTGACGCCATAACCAGGGACATCTTCTTTTAAAGTATATATCATCCCAGCTAGAGGAGCATAGCCATTACGCATAATCTCTTCTACAACTGGCGTCCCGATCTTCATTGCTCTTAGCTTTCTGTCAACGCCCGATTTGCTGACAGTTTGTAAATCTGTTGCATATACAGTGGCATATACATACAGGTCTTTAAGATTTTTGATGGGACATTTGTATACACATTTAACTTCTTTCTTGTGCACACGATAACTAACTCTTTTAGTCGTAAAGGGAACTGCAGAGCGCCGTGATCCTTTGCTAATAGTTTTATAATATTTTTTTATTGTCTGTTCCCCTATCTTAGGATTTCGAATTAGATTTTTAACCAATAACTCGTTTGCTCTCATTTTTGTGACCTGTGCCTTTTGGTGCGTGAAGGCTGCAAAAACCATATAATGGCCACCTTGAAGATTGGCTTTGCCTCCCAGAGATTGAAGAGAAAAGGTGATTTCTACTTCCTGCTCCTCAGTTTTAAAATTGGTTGGCAAAATCTTTATCTTTTCGATAAAGATAGAAGGCAACTCACCATAAGTGATTGCCCGGTGGGAAGGTTTACGTAAAGAAGAACCCATATCTAGTACCCGCCCTCATCCTCTGTTGTAAAATAAAGATCTCTATTGAATCCTGGTCTGGCTGCCGCGGCGCTTGTGGAAGTCGCTTCATCTATTGTCAGCCCGATCTTGTTTAAAATACTACTAGGAATTTCATGATCTAAATATAAATCAAAATAATATTCTACATTTCCAATATTGGTTTCTACGTTTCCTAGGGGCCTTGGCGAAGAGAGGGCCGCATCAGTAAAAGCACACTGTTCTAAGGGCCTTCCTGGCGCAGATACCGAGGAGCCGGTTGTCTCGGACTCAAAGAAAACTTCAACTTCAAAATTTTCCTTTGCAAAGGATGTGTTGCCCTCTAATATATCTAACACCAAATAATCTCTCTCTAAAGATAGGTATATATTTGTCTCGGTGGCACCCAAAAAATAGTCACTAATTGCAAATTCTGAAAATTCACCTTTTTGAAAAAATATTTTATAATTTACATCAATATTTAGCTGCGGTATTCGCGTAATAACCCCGTGATTTTTATCTGCATAGCTGCTTGATGGATTGCTAATTATATATTCTTTTGTAGAATCTATAGTATTATGCAAGGCGCCCACTGTCCATGCGGCAGTTTTATCAGTTGTCATCAACGCTGTGCCCAGAGGATATGAAGAAGAATTAGTTCTTTCAATAAACGATTCCTGTTGAAATGCTAGAGCATGAGCGGCTGGATCTGAGTTCTGGCCGGCCAAGTCTTGACTGACCTTATCTTGAAAGCGCGCAACTCGGGTTTCCGCACCAGTTTTTGTTGGAATTACCTTAAGATTTGGAGTTTCGTATCGAATTCTTCGGTCGGCACTATTCTGTTCCTCGTTAACGCCCGCCCACTCAGAATTATATAAGATGTCATCATCATAAAATGCGTAATAGACAGGAGATAGTCTGCCCAAAGACAGCAGATATTTGCCGTATTCAGTTAGTTGAACCTCAAGTATCTCCTCTTTTTTATTAAAGAATTCGGTCATTCGCCCTTATTCCCCTTCTTTGTTTGCCGTGCGCTATATGTTATCTCCGCCTGGGTTTGCCCAGGTACATTAGTCATTGATTGACCGCCGACGCCGGGCGAGTACGCTTGGCCAGTGGCAGCGTCCCCGGCTGTGGGCCGATGAAGGGCGCGACGGGCATCGCGTACGCCACCGATCGCTGGTCGACGGTTGCGTGCCAAATAGTCACTCAGGGGAATAAATTCTTCTAAATCGGGTGGTATAATCACCTCTTCGTCCTCTCCTGTAATTAAGTCTTTTGTTGCGTATACCGTCGAGGCATCAATTTTAATTAGCTCTACAATTGAGAAATAATCATAAGGCCAATTATAGGAATAGGGTGAATCAAGACTTGGCTCTACAATGGGAGTACCCTCTATTAAGTTTTTCTTAACATATACATTATAGTCTTTATCGACCCTTTTCTTAACCTTGAACACAAGCCATTCCAAAGCGATGTCGGTCTCTAACAGCCTGTCAATTAGATCTCTAATTCTAATTTCTATTGTCGCCGTTTGGAATTTCTGCGCAAGATAGGATTTAGGCGGCATATTCTGCCAAATGTTCATCAAATCTTCTTGATCAAACTCAAGATTAAATTCAAAAGCATAAAATGCAATAGGATCAACTGTTGGATTTATGATATAATCAAACGAAGGCGGGAATATATACTTATTTAATAATCCTAGTTGTTTTATATATCTCTTTGTCGAGGAGTCAATGCCAAAGAACTTGCGATTACCCTCTACACTAAGGAAGGGTATACAAACAACCGCCTCCTCAACCTTTCTAGATGCGGCAAATTGTCCAACTTGCTTTTCGGCAACATCAAATCCCACTAGCTCTCTTAATGATTTTACTGGAACCGACTTAGTTGATGTAGGATCGACGAAGTACTCCGGTAGATCCTGTAAACCAAGTGTTATACCCTTGTTATTTACAACTGCGCTGCCGTATTGGTGCCACATGCCACGTATTTCTAAATAAGGATTTTTAGAAGACGTCAAAGTTGTGCGGGCATTGGTTTGGGTGCTGAACACAGTCCCAGTGGAGCCAGAGCCTACGCCTATTGGATTTGCGGTAGTATTATAAAAATTCAACACCGGGCACTCAAATTTAGGCTGGATCATCCATCTTGATTCTTGCTCGCTGGTTCCTTCTGGAATAACCATAAGTTTCTCAAATATATTAACACTTGAGGTGATTTGGTTGAGAAGTCCGTTATAGGGGAGCTTCGCGGCGACAGCGCTGCCGCTGGGGGCGCCGCAATTGGCTGAAGCACTCAAATAGTAGTCGCCGGAGCCCAGCTGGTACGCTTGATCATACTTCCTCATTCGATAGTTTAAAGGATAGTGGTGGTCCTCCGTTGCCGCGGCAGGAGTGTCGACATTCCCGACACCTCCCCAGAAGCTATCTTTTTGGTAGGTCACTTTACAGGCGGCCAGGATATCATCCAACGTGTAATGGCCGTCAAATTCTGCTTTGAATAAAATATTTGCCCGGGCGGTACCGTAAAAATATGGAGGAAGCACATGTTCATAACTCCAAATCATTCTATTATCAACGGCAGATGGGGCGGTTGTGTCGGTGCCCTGGAAACCTGGCATCGCGATAGGTGCGCCGAAAGCGGAAGCGCGAGAATACATTCCAAACTTTCGAACTGGTTCGCGGCGCTTAGCTAACTGGTAAGACATGTCTACAGACGAAGATCCATATTCATTTAGTATCGTATCTATGCCCCACCTCTCGGGAACCGCCAATGTCACTTGCATGCCATAAAAAGATCCGGACGTGACTGGCAAAAATTCTTCTTCTTGTCTAGAAAGAAAAGTGGTATTTTGGGGCCCATTCAAGAAAAAGCTATAAGTTGCACATAAGAAATTATCAATCGCCATTTTATATAAAGGTGACCGAGAGCGGCCGCTATATTTGATCTTTGTCCGTATGTCACCAGTAGAGTTAGAAAGCGCCATGGCGGCGGGAGCCAAAGCTGAGGCACCGTTATGAATTGCGGATATCCCAAGTCCTGTATCATATAACCATTCGTTAAATATCTGATCTTTGCCTAAATATTTTTCTGGATCTCTTACTGCCTCGAATGGAATTTTTTTAAAGAAATACCCCCCCGTCATAAGCTCCTGCTGCCGGTCCTTTGCTATATCAACGGGGTTGATGCCGCCTACTGGCAAATCGTAACCGCTGTTAATCTGTGCCAGATAATTTGTTGTACCCTCAAGAGTAGCAAGGTTTAATAAAGGAAATCCATAACTACCTGTATTTCGCCTCGTGAGTGTCGGGTGGCCGATGGTACTTGTGTTCCCTTGCAGGGGGATATGGGGCCAGCTCGGCCAGGCGGCCGCGTCGATATTTTGTGAATCCGGGCGGAATCCTGCGAAATCATAATCTACTGGCCCTCCTCCAAGGAGTCCATCAACCCCCCGATCTTGAAGCCACGTTACCGCTTTCCGGCTGAACTGAGTGGGAGCGGTTGCGCCGCCTTCGTCGCCGGAGAAGAGGCCATCGGCCTGGATATTATAAATCCAATTAGCGCCAGCGCGGTCGCCATATATGGCTGTAGAGCCGGTTGTTCTCAATAAATTTTCTACAAGTGGGTAATTTGAAACTTCACTAAACTCAGTAAGGGGATATAGTCCGTTATCGGGCGTTTCCAGGGCCCGGTCGCTAGGCTTGATACAATTACCTACCACAAAATTGCTAACAGCAATTCCAGATTTAATAGTATTAAACAAGATGCCAGGAGCGATAAGTGGCTCCAGCAGAATGCGCTTTAAAATACCACCATTCAGTTTATCGTCTATTGATGCACTATTCATTAAAGCATATGGAGCAATCTCAATCTCTCCTAGCGACTTAGATAATAAAGACGCCAGCTCAACAGTTCTTTCAGCCGGATAAAATCCTTTATAGGGAATAAACTGTAACACAGCATCACACGTGAGTTCTAGAGAATCTCGTTGTACTGGAATTGACGCGGCATTTGTCTTTCCAGAAAAGTCGTTGTCTATCACCTTAAAATATTTCATAAAATCTGCGGTGGAATAGGTATTATAAAAAGATGCATTATCTAACGTTGGAATATTTGAATTTCCAGTATCGTGGCTACTCCCAGTAAGCTCAAATAAATTGGGGGGGGTATCTAAGAAATTGGAATTGTGCTTTTCTACGAAGTTTTCAAGATGTGTACTAATTCTAAACTCGGGCACAATAGTGTGATCCTTGGCCATATATCTAAAATTATTACAAACTTCTGCATATTCTTGATATGGTGGCGCGCCGCGGAATCTACCCCAATAGGGCACCTTATAGACACCTATGGGGCGGGGGAAATCAAATTCAGAATTTCCCATCTCTACGGGAGCAGTCCAAGGCACCTGGCCGATGGCCGTTATAGATTGGCCGTCGAAGGTGCCGTTTCTATATAGGGACCTCCCGAAGTTCGGGTTGGATGCTCCCGCCGCGACCGACCACGGGCCTCGGGCGGCAGGAGGAGTTCGGTTACCACCAAAAATTGGCATCACATAAGAAGCTGCTGTTGCCAATGGTGGATTTGCGGGATATCCCCCAGGACCTCCAGCGGGCTTTGCATAGTAGGTCTGAAGAAATAAGTTGTATGTATAAAGGCCATGCGAGGATCTCTTGGTGTTGCCGGCTGGGAGAGCTGGGATCTTGTGGCCGTTCAATATCTTGCCCGGGAAAACGAATCTACAATAAGAATTCATCAACTCGCCGGCCGGTGCTGCATTTCCTTTTCCTTGCAGTGGGTCGAGCGCGGCCGCTTCGAGGGCGATCGCACTCCTCATCGAACCAGTCTCTGAGTTTTTCCACAAAAACCACCCATACGTTACACTGCCCTGGCCGCCGTCGCCTTGTGTAGGGATTTCGGGCGGTTTTGTGGCCACACTAGCAGAATATGCATAGTCCAAAGGCCATATACTAGCGCCAGTAATATTAATATTTTGAGAATTAGCGAGAGTTCGAAGGGGGCCGTATTCAAATGCTCTTACTAACTTATTTTCTGCGAGACCAATCAACGCGTTCTCACAAGTATTTATCCGAGCAATGTCCGGTCCGATTGGCGCGTCGCCGGCCCATCTCTTAGTCGGACAATCATCCCAAATATCTGAAATATTGTATTTCTCTCTTGACCTTACTTGGGTCCTATACATATTTGTTTGCTTAGGATAAATTGTTTGGCCGTATTTGGTTATAAAACTTAAATTACTATTGAGTGCAAATTCTGTGATGGTGTTATAAGCATTTCCTTCATCAGCAGTTTTTGCCAAATTTAATCTATTATTAAGACCCTCATGAGAAAAATAATCTAAATTATTCTGATACGAAACATACAAGGTGAAGTTGTTGGCAGGATCCGGATTAGCATCATTGTCTTCAAAAGCAAAACTTATAGGCTTGTTGGTGCTTACAACTGGCTGTTCCACATAATCAACAAACTTATCCTGTCTAAGCGCACGATCATAACGAATAATTGGCCCCAATGATTGTCCGGGTGACGTTGAGCCCGTATTTCTAACAGGCAACTGCTGCAGCGGTAACATGGCGCTGATTAGATTTCGTCGTCTTAACGCCCGGGCAACTTTGTGTTCGCCGGTGCGTACCTGTTTCCATGTAGGATATCCATAAGGCCCATTACGCCCAAGTATCAAAGAGTTAAAGAGGGGAGCCGAGACTGCCCCGGCCGAGTTGATGCCGGACACCGTAAGATAGTCGGTATACTGTCCTAGAACAAATAACCAATTTCTGTACTGGTCGCCGCTAGTTCCCGCTTCGCCGTAAAGATGGGTAGAAGGAGGAAATCCTAAAGTATGACTCGACGCCGTAAGGGGGTCCTTAACTGCATTGCTGAGGCCTACAAAGTTTATGGGGATAAAGCCTTGTATCAAAGGCATGCCAACGCCGGCGTCAGGGGTGTCTCCTTGAGCGAAAGCTGGGGCTCCAGAAGCTCGAGGGGCAACAACCTGAGTCGGGTATTGTACGGTGCGGAATGTTCCCCAATCACTCGCCGTTATAAGCTGGGTCAGCGTGGAGGCGCTATAAGCCGATGGTGCTTGCAGCCCATATATGACTTCGCCCGCGGCCAAAGAAGCTGTAATCCACGAATACTGTTGTTCAGACTGAGGAATCTGATGCTGTACGTACCAATTGTCATAGACCGAGGCTGTTACAACCACTACTGGAGCGCCATTGCCCGGAGCATTCAAAGAGGGCGTAGAGCCGCTTATAAGGCGCGTCCTGGCGTTGCGGTTGACTTTATAGAACGACGGCTGTATCACATAGGTTAACTGCGGCACAGAGCCGTACGCGGCGTCTGAGCCAAAGGGGCCGCAGTGAAGAGTAGCGCGTTGGTCAAGGCCGCGGTGCTTGCCAAGTTGGTCAAGAACAACCATTGATGTCAGTGAGCCGGATCGATCAGCTATAGAAGGATCGACGGAAGCAGATCCTGACAAACCATAATTGATAATCGACAAATTATGGTAAGGAAGTGCATTATATACTGACATTTCCTCATGAGCAGGATCCATATAGCCGCGGGACATTACCTCATAGCCGCTGCCGGCAAATCTGTTTACAATAATGCTTTCGTTAGAGCCCGTGCCAACTCTATTCGGTAATTCATACTTTAAGCTGCCGCCGGGATTCATCGTAGGGGCGATCAATTGAGAAAACGGGGACTCTGATCGTATTTCCGGCGGGTCGACGTAGGCGGTCACATTGGCAGTTTGACCCCCATAAGCCGCGATGACGAAGGCCTGATGATCAAAAGCCCGCGCTAGGCCGGCGAGGTTCGGAGACCCATCACGAGCGCCGGAATTACGGTCGAGCCCGTCGCCAAGTAGAAACCATGAGAGCAGATCGGAGGAGGCGCTAGCCCTTTCTAGATTCATCCGAAATCCGTTATTATAAATTTCACTAGCTTCCGAAGCCGAGAATTCTTTGGTCCAGAAAGCAAAGTCGCACAAATACCCTTCGTAACTGGAGTCGGCATCTTTCTTGCCTCCGATACTAGCGACGCGGCCGAGCGGGTACCCCGTGATGTCGGCGATGTCGTCTTTTGTGGCAGGACTGGGGGAGTTGGCATGCAGCTCTCCATTAATATAAAATTTTAGGGCGCGCGCGGTGGTCGCATCCCCGCTAAACGTTGCTATAACATGCGTCCATTGATTCAGCGAAATACCGCCTCCCAGAAGGTAATAACTACCTGATGTCGTCCCGCGCTGACAGTATATATACCCGAGATCTTGTCTTGTATATATATGGATGCCACTGCCAGCGGGGCGGCCCATTGTAAGAATACTCTGAAGAGTGGTCTCGCCGGTACCGGTCGGCTTCATCCAAAAAGATATAGTAAACGGCTTTGTGGTTATTCCTGATGATCCGGGAGTATCGGCCCCACCAATCTTAAGATTCCACCCGCACTTCCCCGAATAACAGGTGTTGATGTTGGCAAACGCGCCTTGGGTATCGGGAACCGTGTTAGATATATCCAATATTGTCGAGCCCGTTGCGTACCGGTCTCCGGTGCCCGGATGAAAATACATCGAGGAATGCACAGGAGCACCGAGGGGCATTCTTCCTCGTGTTGACAAAGTCTCGGGGTGTAAAGCAAAACTAAACGACTGATCATTAAAGAAGGGGTCGTTCTTCGTTCGAGCATTCGACATAACAACTTGATAGTTCTTCTGGTAGTTACCAATTGAACTATGAGCCAAGGTGCCCTCCAAATGGAAATCCGCCGACGCCGTTGTCATTTTTATATTTTGAATATTGACGGGACGCTTTGTTCCAACATTTCTCAAGCGATGGGCAGTTGGAACATTTTTTTCATACCCCAATACATTACTGGCATTATAGTTGGGCGACACAACAGATAATTCTTTACTAGATATCTCTAGCTTGAATGCTTCTCCGCGGTTAGAAGCATCATCGGAGCCAGTGTTTAACTCGGTATGACGTGCCTGGCGTCCTCCAACGAATTTCTTAGTAAACGGACCCTGCATGGGAATATCTGAATTATACACCAAATCGTGGTGTAGATTGGTAATCTCTATATTTGGCGCGTAATTATCAATAAGATCTTGATTGTGGCCGCTGGCTACGGACGACGAATAAATGCTAAACGGCAATAAGAGATTTCCATCAGCCTTCAGGGGGCTTCCATTGTCTCGATTTATGTCAGGATCCATGAAGAACCCAAGACGTTGCTTGTAAGCTGGGTGATAAATATCTACAGTTTCGATTAATTTTTCAACGTCCGACCCGAAACCAGCAATAACATTTTCTGGCGCACCGTCTCTAACCGAACCAAATGGAGTGGTTGCCGTATAAACAAAATTAACTTTCTTGTTTTGATTAAAGCCAACCCCTCCTAATGTCCAGTGACCTTCGGCTCCAAACTTAACTGGTGCTTTTTGGGTTCGTACATTCTTGTTTGCGACCTGGGCGAGGAGCACTTGTTTATCTATGTTGAGGGCGCGCATGGAGCTAGAAATTACTGTATTGCCTCTCTCAGCGCGGTACGTCCACCAAAGATTATTTTGATTTATGGCGGGGCCGCTATAAGGAGTCCGGATAGGGGGAGATTCAGTATTGTCTAATGCGTCTGAAGCTTGGTCGATCGATGAGCCCGTAAAGTTTCCTACTTGATCATATATCGGGCCATTATAGGTGTCTCGTCGATCACCTAACTGAAACCATGCCAAAACGCTAGATGCTATAAAGTTCAAAGATAATATATCTAATCGTTTGCCCCCATTATAAAGCTGGCTAACTTCTCCGGCGCTTAATTCCTTGCTGTAGACAGCAAAATCACACATATAACCCGGAAAATCGCCTAGAAAGTCAGGGCTACCAGCGGCCTTCCACGTATTTCCCAATGTTATTCCGTTACCCGTAATATCAAGAGGATTCGCGTTCGAAAACTGACCTGTGTACGATATCTCTGAACCATCGATATATATTCGGGGAACTCCCGCGTTGCCGCCGGAGTAGGTGCACGTTATATGGTACCATTGGTCATTCGAGAGGGAACCCCCATAAGCGAAGAGACCATTTTGAACAGTAAATTGAACATAAGTGGAGAGGGTGACGGTCCGGCCGTTGTAGGCGCCGCCCAGATTGTCGCCAACAGAGAAAAGGGTAGCTGTCGAGACATCGGAGGCGCGGGCCCACATAGAGACACTAAATGGTTTGCCCAGGGAGCCTGAACCACCAATTAAAGAATTCCACGTGGCTGCTGAGCCTTCGATGTCTACACGACTTTCATTAGAGCCACCGCCGGCGTCGCCGTTGAATTCTAAAGAACGTGCGAGCGGTGCAATCGTTCGAGGAGTTGGTGCGTGTGTAAACTGCCACCATCTATAATCCATGGGCTGAGATGAACCAACTTGTCTCCGCGAGAACGCATTCATAGAATAAAAGCCAGTTCCCTGAGGATCATTCTCAGGCGAACCCATCATACTACCCTGTGCATCAACACCATCGGCCGTCCCATCCGGCGATGGCTCATTACTCTTAACATTTTGGATTTTATTTTGATATTTACTTCGCTCAAGCATGTGGCTTTCAATGGTAGTTCTCACGTTTTCTGCGAAATCTGCCGAAGCGGGCACCAGCTGTTGCAGCAGCACAGTTAAAGAAGAATCAAACCACTTATAAAACTCATAAAATTTTTCAAAATCTATCTCATTATTACTAACTCTCTCAAAAAATCTCTGACGTAATATCTTTAGTCCCTTGTATTCTGGTCGATACTTGTTAACGGGGGCGCCAATTATATTATTGATATCTTTAAGAGTGGCAAAATAATTGATCATTTCAACAGAAATAGCTTGGGCCATACTCTTTTCGAAAGCAAAGAAATAATTAACTGGTCTAGAATCGCGAGCAAAGATTTGCTGATCTTGCGCACTAAGGACCTGTACCATCTGACTAGATTGAACATTTTCTGGTAACTGTAGTTTAGAGGCCACCATAAAGTCTTTATCAACTACCTTCGTCGAAGAGGCAGGAAATTTGTCGCCGCGCTCGGTGTATTGCTTATTTAAAATATCCCCTAACGCTCCAAACCTTGTTGGATTCGACCCTGACGGCTGGCCGTACTCGTCGGCGACCATAAATTGTCCGCTAGCGTTTGAGCCTGTATTTAAGGCAAATTCCCAATTAAAAAGCAGTGTATCAGACTTTAATACCTCGCCATAAGGAGCCCCTGGTTCGAACGGATAGGCATAAAAATTCGGCCTTAAACTACCATAATTCTGAGTATCATAAGCATGACCTCGTAATGTTTCGTCGTCCAAATAATCAAGCCAATATCTACAAGCATTAACCTTAATATCTGAACTTTCCCGGACATCGCCCGTATAATTGGTTCGGTGGGCGCCGATGAAGGTCCGCTTACTACCAGTTATAAACCCATCATGAGGCGTATTGACTGTGCCGCTTACTGTAAATTCATTTCTAATGACGCCCGCATCAATTTGAGTACCATGTAACTCAATGGTATAGCTGCCCGACCCATAGCCCCAAGCGCCGGCGACGAGGCCAGAACGAGGGAAATTTTCTGGCTTTACCCGAACTGCTAAGTTCCAATGAGTATTATTATAAACATCTTCAAATAGAGGAGAGCTGAGGCGCGGCACATAGCCTCCTTCGGTGCCCGTAAGAATGAATTGTGCGTTATCAGAGTATAGTTCGTCACGAACCGCATAAACTTGAAAGTTCGTTCTGTCAGGCGACTCCCACGTTAATGTATCTTGAGATTGCTCGGCAGTATGGACGCCGAACAAAGATGCACTCATAGTATTTGTATCAAAATAGTACTTAGAATCTTCAGTAAGCTTCAGAGGAAAAAGAATATCTGTTTCTAAAGTGCTGGCATACCCTCCTGTTAGGTGAGTATTGGCTGGAATAAATCCAGTTGTATTTGCTGCGTCGCGCGAGTTCTGATACTGGTAAACACTTGCGTATTGGTTATCCTCTGTATTAAAATCAATAAATCGATCTGCTACCGAAACATCCCGACGATTATTTCGAATCTCATATTCTATTCCATTACCATACATATTAAGTTTGACAAGTTCATCATCAATTCCAAACGCTCGGATTAGGTTACGAAAAGATTTTTCGGTTCCTTTTGTCTTGTAGATATAAACTAAGTTATTATAGATGTTTTGGTAGATAGTATTTTTAACATCTGTTAAAGACTTTTCATATACACGGTCTTCACTTCTATCGGCCAATTTTTCTAAAATATCTGCGTCGATAAATAAATCAGGAGTTATTAACCCAGCCGAATTTAATAACCGCTCTGCAAAAGGAAGAGGCTTATCTGGAGGGGATGCACGATAGCTACGAGGATACTGGATATCTTTAAGGCCCGCAAGCTGTTCAACTTGCATATGGAGCGTGTCAAAATAGCTAGATAAAATTTGTGTCAGATTTTTTAGTTGACGCTGGCCTTCACTATCTTCTTCTGTAATCCATGACGGAAAAGAGTTGTACATCGACGCGTTATTAGAAGCATCATAAACGGAGCCCGTAATTTGTAAAGATGTAGCTAGAGCCCGTACGGCCGGATGGGACGTACGGATAATCGGGTCTTTAAATTCTTTGGTGGCAGCGTTTGAAAGCACAATTGCAGACCCAGTTGAACGAGATGATGCGCCGTAGCCAGTCCACGCGCCATTGCTTAAACGCCCAGAATAATCTAAAACCACTGCATCTGTAGCAGGGATCCCCGTAATACCTTCGTTAAACTTATAATAAATCCCTAAATTAGTATTTACTTCCTCAGTAGTTTGGATAAACGGCTTAGGATCATCATTTGTGCCACCCCCTACTTGCGTAAACCAAAACCTTCCAACATCCTTGCCGGTTCTTTCTGTCTTCCAATATCTAAATTCATCCAAAGAGGCGCTGAGCTTACCGGCATAGGCGGCGACTGAAGATCCAGTAGTTGGAGTTGTAATTAGTGCGCCGATGGTTGCGCGAAGGGCTCCAGCAACTTCGAAGAACTTGCTGCCGCCAACCGACAGACTGGCAGAGGTATCTAGATTACCATCAACATAAAAGGCAGCATTTACATCGGTGGCGACGGACTTTAAAGCAACAGTATAATGGTGCCAATTTCCATCAGCTACAGTAGAGGTGGTAATGGCGCTCGAGCCCAACGGTTTGGTTTCAAAACCAACGGTTCCAGACATTACTGTAAGTCGGAAAGGTGCTGTGGTACTTACATTTCCCGTTAATTCTAAACGAAGGCGTCCATAAGAGACTGATCCTGGAGTTTCACCGTTCCATAAATCAAAAATGACCTCTTTTTCGGTTTTCGAAACATCAAAGGCATCTTTCTTGAGCCAAAATTCAATACTTACGCCCTTCTTTCGCAAATCAAATTTTAAATTGCTCTCCCGATTTAAACTTGGTTCATAATAATTTGACCCACTAAACTGCGTGCTATATGGACTCATTCCATGAGGATTGGGATGCGGCCCTCCTTCAAAATAAATGTATTCTGGAGTAGCCGGGGCGCCATAAGTTTCTGTGATGGTACCGTCGCCCCAACCGGTGGCCGACAAATTCACATATCCGTTGGTTCGGGGATATTGCTGATCAAATATATAAAGATCTAAATAAGTTGATTCATTCTCCCATTCTAGCCTCTCTTTAAGAGAACCATCATAGGGATAATAACTAGCAATTCGGTTTAGGGCCTGACTATAGTATTCTTCTGCTGATCCATAACGTGCGAAATTCCTCGGGAAATAATAATTAACCCGGGGCATAAACCTTTCTTCACGAATAATATCCTGAGTTTGATATCCTACGGACTCAATCTCAGATGCTATTTCTTCAGCCGATTTGTTGGCTAGCGCCTGAATTGTGGTCGCTTTGCCAAAATAGTCCTTGGAACTCATATCCTAATTATTCTTCAACTCTAAATTTGAACGTTTGTGGCTGTTCTTGCCAATCTCCTATACTATCATTATAATAAGATAATTTTATCTCATACATATAATCAGGCTCTAATAGAGACATATCTAAATCAAAATAATTCCCATCTTTATCATAAGATAAATAAGTACTATAATCTGAGCCAGTGCCATATGGAACAGCATTAAAATTATCTGTGACCCTCCGTACAGCGTATGACGCACTCTCTATTATATCTGTAGGGTTATTTGCGGTTGCCTTAACATAAAGTGTCGGAGTCCAGTCGCGGTTTCTCACAAAAAATCTAAATCGCGACTTATCATATTTTGAATATGATTTCTTAAGATTGGTGCAACTAGTAACCTTGGTTATCGTGGGAGCGGCGCTGTACGTAGGCATTGCCACAGGATAAAGAGATCCCGTAAAGTACTGAACATTTAAATCTCCATTACTGCCGCTATGCCATACATCAAATAAAGAAAGTGCGGTACCGGTTAAAGCAATGTTAGCTTTATAGACCCCAGTGCTCACCCAAGATGCTGTTACATTCTTGTTTCCGTCGTAAAGAACTTTCTTTATGCTGTTCGGTGAATTGGTGCCTCCAAAAATGGATACTAACATGGAGGAGCCCGATCCAACACCGGGAAGATTAACGAGACGGCCCCGGACATAATTATAAAAATATAAGCTATTTAAATTATCTGCGGCTGGGGCGAATGAACTAGAATAGAAAAAATTCTCTCTATCATCGGTCAGTCTCGAATCCCAATGCGCCTCGATCGACGGCTTCTTAAAAAAGAACTCTGTAGATCGAGAAAAGAATTTTTTAGTATAGTATGACTGGGTCGCACCGCCGGTGTTCTGGATAAGATTTGCCGTGTTGGCTCCTGTCGAACTTGAAAAATATCCTTCTTGGCTCGCCGTTAATCTAACTCCTAGCCCATAGTTGCTGCTATAAGCAGGATCAGCCCCAGAAATCCATTTTTCTACCAAATTCGTAACATTTAAAGTAAGATTTTCGTAACCCTTTTCAAAATAAACTACCTGGTTGGAGGCCGTGAGGTAATCTGCGCCGATAGTGGTCCAATTAGTGCTAGAGTCGGCCTTGAGCCAGTTTGCAGACCCCAAGTCCTTATACTCATCCATATCCAGGCCGGTGCCTTCGGCCCATGATCGAGAAATCGGTGCAACCTGCAGATAAAACCCTTGTGGAAGGGTGAAGGGATGCTGTGCATTATACATCTTGAGATAGAATGAAACCTTCCCTACCGCTGGAATAACACCAGCGTTTCTCGACGATACCATGCTAGAGATAGGAAATTTTAAAAGAATCCTAGAAAGTTCTTGAGATTGGCCGTCAGAGCCGCTGATCTGGCCGTAAATAGAAAACACTTCCAATGAATCGGCATAACCCATATTAGAGCCGGTGCCTCGTAATGAAAGGCCAGATTTAAAAGCATTAGTAATAGTAGTATCGGCCTCTGCAACGAATTTTAAAATTGCCATTAGCGGATAGTTCCTTGAGTATCTGAGCTAGGAAATTTAAGTTCGAATATAGTAGTCGGCTTAGCGCTTATCATCCTACCATCCGCAGACAAAGCGGATTGAAAATCAAAATTACTCTCTGAGTAACGACCTCCTTGTTTGGGGACTATCTGGACATCATATACGTCCAATACCCCCTTAACTCTTGAAAGCTCTCGGAAAACATCAGACAGCAAAATCGGTTCACCAATATCAAATAAGTTTTCTCGATAAAAATTAGTTAACCTGCCATTGGCGCGACCAATAACACTATATCTATTGGCGTTGGGCTCTAATGTTATCTGATACAAAATACCAAAATTGACTATTTCGGCATCGAGAATATCGATCGTGTCGTTAACCATCTTATACTGTGAAATCCAATTGGCTACATTATTTTTAAGTGTAGTATTCGAGTTCACAAGCTTGCCGCTTGTATCTGTTGATATTACATACAGGTTGAGGTTTCGTTTAAATTCATCAAAATCTCTTATTATCTGCGCTCGATGTACGGCGCCAAATGAATTCGGCATGCCATAAACCAAAGACTGGTAATCCTGAATTGTGACAGCCCTATTTTGAGTTGAAAAATATCCTCTCACCCTTTCTTTAACTTCTTGAGAAGTCGGGAGATCGATACTCCCAACAAAAGCCTGTTCGTTTGTTACTTCTAGAGAAGCTTGCACACCATTCTGCAGAACTGTTAGCAAATTTCCTTGGTTCTCAAACTTAAATTGAGGATCTTGAACTGCAGTAATTGTATCTATGGCAGCATTAACATCTACACCACTATTAACTCGATACGATATTTGTAACACTGTATTTGATGGAGCAATCCCGAATTTATCGGTACTAATAAGTTTAGTAGGATCGAAATCTAGATCGGTTATATAATCTCTGCCGTTTAGATCAAGCATTAAGCTAGTGGGGTCTAAAACCGAATTACTAAGTAATTCTGAGTCTGAGCCATAACCAAATTGCAAATATGACTCAATGGATGTCTGTTCCATTACAAAACGACGAGCAACCGGAATTGCTTTAAGAATATTGGAAACCGTAGATCGGTTTGCATCTGAGTTGCGGACAGCTTTGTATATTATGTTCTGCGACAAATTATCTACCTGTACATACTCATGTCCCTCTGTATCGGTAACACTAATTATGTCGGTAACATTTGTGTTATTGAGAGGAACTCTTAAAAACCTCTGGAACTCTCCCACGGTGCTTTCTTGAACTTCTCCATGACCAGAGGAAGCCCGGCCAAGGGCCCGAATCACATAGGATGTGGGGCCCCCTGTGGAAGAATCCGCCTCTGCCACAACAACTTGATTGGTAGGGACGGCGAAGTTCACATCTTCTATAAGCATGTAGGTTCCTCCCCCGCTGGAACCGAAAGTAGACCCCGCGCGTAGAGTAGGGGCATATGCTAAATCAGGGCCACCCCCTATGGTGGCAGCAGGTACCTTAATATAAAAAGTCAACAGGCCGAAGGAAGACGGGGATCCAGGTAGTCGATAACCAAACTGTCGAGCATGGCGAAGAACATTATTATATTGAATCGCAGAATCCATAAAGCTTTCATTTGCTTGGTAATCTACATAAAACGATAAAATGTCCCCGATGTAGGAAACGGTATCCAGCATGAGAGCTCCAAATGAGGCTTCGCTAAAGTCTCCATATACATTAGGATAATATCGTCTTGCGTAATTTTCTAGATCTCTTCTAATAGAATCAAAATCGCGGCTGGTATAATCTATGGCTTGTAATTTTTTTGGCATCGGAAATCTTCCTGCTTATAACTAGTTCTCAAACTGCAATTTGAATCGTGTCCATTGAGCCCAAAGCTGGAACTGAGAAACTAATAGATATAGAAAGAGTATAGGGATATAAATCGGGACTATTCTCGGGAACACCAAAATTAATTTTATTTAGCTGTATAAATGGCATATATCGGGCTGTTTGTGCTGTGATACGATCGTTAATTTCTCCGTGAGTTGTAGCGTTATCTAGTTCAAACAGATACGTCCTCAAGCCGACTCCAAAATCGGGATTCATTATTCGTTCGCCCGGAATTGTCAACAAAAGCATTTTAAAGTTTTGTTTAACCATCTGAGCATAATCACTTATAAGACCATATGGTCCGTCCGTTGGGTCAACTGTAAGAGGTAATTTGGGTGTTAGTCCTGTAGCCATAATAAACTTCTCCTATTTTTAGCATTCGCTGCCATCTTCTCCGGACGCAGTCGAAAGACTGTTGCTGCGGTCGCCTCCGAGATCTTCCTCAAGCTGCTCTGTTAGCAAGTTCTTCAGAAGCATCAGTAATAAGTAGACGATTCCAAAGGGTCCGGGAGGTATCATAAGCAATCCAAGGAAAGTTCCTGTAAAATCTACCCCTTCAACGCTTATGCGAGGGAAGAGATTGTCTTTAATTTCTGGAGGCATATTATTCCGAGGATCTCGAGGGTCCGGGGAGCCTTCGGAATACTTTAATTGGTCGGTAGGCAGAAATGATAAATTGCCGTCTCTATCCACAAAGGGGTTGCCAAGCAGTGGGCCGCTGATCAGGCTTAGGAAGTTTTTGGCATCTGGAGACGGCGGGGCCGGGAATGGATCGTCCGGTGTAGGCGCTTTCGGTTCTGGGTATAGGTGAAATCCTTTTTTTGATGCTTCCATGGCGAGCGCCAGTATACAAAAGACCAGTTTGAGAACCCCTTCCCCATCAATACCCGGTGCAATACCCGGAACGGTGGCGCCTACTTCGGCGTCGGGATCGGTGTCCGGATTTGGGCCGCGAAGCTGCTGAATGGGCGGCGTCGCATCAATAGCTTGCCCTAACTGGTAGAATACCGCACCTGTGATATCACGAATAAGTTTAGACAATCCCACGTGGGGGTCCATCATTTCACTTACGCCCTTCAGGATATTAATTGGGGTTTCAATGAGCATCTTCAAAATAAATTCTAACACTGACTGACTTAAGTCACTTAGCGCGGCTGGATCATTCCCTAGGGCAGCTATGGTTTGGGGACTCATTCTTTCTCGCGGGCTTGTGACTGCATTTTCATTGTGTACACTATCCATAAAAATCTCTATGCATCGATCTTTGGGCGCCTTGAGCAGCATATCAAACTTTCGGGAAAAACTCGTCGTCAAATAAAAGTTGTGCATGATAGGCACAAGCATTATAAGATCTCGATTGAAAGTTTTTCCAAAATAATCTTTGAATACAGGATCCAGAACAAGCATTACTAATTCACTATCAGTGGTATTCGGTCCATAAAAAGCCAATTGGCTTTTCAAGATAGGAACATCCTGCATTTCGTATTGACCCGCAGTAGGATTAAATACATATTTTGATTGCACCTCTGTTGTCGATATCTCATTAGAGACAGGCACCGAAAGATTTAAAGAGCGTAGCGGAATGCGATATAAGGTTAGATCATCACCAAAATCCATTTTTAAATCAGATGTAAGATGGGGCCCAAAATCGGACGTAAACAGTTTATCTTCTTCTCCCCACCCTCCGGCAATAACTTCTCCAGTGTAAGGAGTGGGGGGAGGCTTGCCGTGTTCTTTCTCGTAGATAACTTTCTCTGCGGCAGTATATTCTACCGGTACCGGTAAATCAACAGATTCCGGACAATAATAAACTATATCATATTTAATAGCAAGATTAGTAAAAGTTAATGAAGGATCGGCGGTGGTGCCTATCAGACCCTCTTGATCTCTGGCTCCGAAAAGAGCTGCCTTAAATATATCCAGCTCAAGACCATACTCCAAGCCGGTAGTTTTATCTATTATAGCCGGCACCGGTGAGGTCGCCGTGGATGGGGCAACGCTTTCCCACACCACGCGCCTCTCTAAAACGACCTTTCCATACGACAATGTTTTAATAAGTTGATTATTTCTGAGTATATTTTTAGAATTCTCTATCAAATTTGCTTTACTGGTGTTCCAATTTTTCTGATGATATACCTGACGCTGCGATGGATAGGCACCTACCGCGGTGCCCCCCGATCGGGCTGGATTTTGACGAACGTATACTTTTGCCGTGGCGTCGGCGCCTTGACCATGACGCCATGCACCAAGCCAAGACGGTTGCACAGTAACAATATCGTCAACAAAGGCCCGATTAAAAGGCTTTGGATCAAGATCGGGAGATGAATTTTTAACTGCGTTTGAAACAGACTGCCTCGAATTTTCAATACGCCAAGATACAAGATATTCAATAAGCGCCGGAAAATCAGCGGACACAAACGTTTTTCCTACAGGAAAGACAATTTCTCCCTCCACATTACGGAGGCCCCCATTTTGTCGGGCATATGGTCGTTTAATTTTTTTATTAAAATATTCAATCATTTTGTGTCTTACGGTGGGATTACTTTTAAGGGCGGACTCGGCTTGTTGCCTAATTGAGTTTGCCATAAATTGTTTAACCATGTCGTCTCCCAAAATATGACTAATTTGAAAGGAAGCAAAAACAAATATATTTTTTATAATAAACTGAGCGATATGAATTTGAAGAAAGAGCAAGAATAGCCCGTAGCGTATTACCTCTCTAATTTTGGTGCCGGTTGGATTTAATCCATCACTATCTGCGTCATAGCAGAGTGCATCAAGCATTTCATTATTTAATTCCTCTAATATAGTACTTACATCTAAAAGATCGGCAACATCCTCTGGAAGACAATTTCTATTGTCATGAAAAAAGTTTAAAGAATTAAGTTTGTTGGTATCAAAAATACCATTAGTTTTAACGTAGTTGAATGCTGCTTCAACAAACCCTCCATACACTGACGGAAACAAGACCGTATCAACTTCTCTCTTAAGCTTACTTTGAAGTTGGCCCTGGCCTGCGATCAAAGCGGAGCCGGGTGTATAAGTCATCTTGTTAATAAATTCATCGGAAAAAAGAGCCACATACGGATTGGTGTCCCTACCATTATCCGGCGGAGTTATTGAGGGAGGAGTTGATATCCCAAAATTCGTCGATCCTACATCGGTCGGCAATATTTTAGATTGTAAATCCACATCAATATACTTTGTCTCTGTATCAGAAGCTATAGCCGACATCCCAGGAAATTTAATAGTTAAAGAATCAACATTATTAAAAGCGTCGGGAGGTGAAAATTTGAACTTTTGAATTGCAGACCCCTCATAATAAATTGGAGCTCCGGTCGAGTCCGCAACTGGTCTCCAAGAGGACGCAACTTTTCCTGGAAATCTGAAGGATATCTTAGATTGTTTATACGAACCATAGGTACCGGCCGCGCCGTATAATCCCGGAGTTGTAGAGTGAAACTCTCCGGAACTTACAAGACTAGTTTTGGCCGCAGCGTCCAAGGTCGTAAACGTTGCTTCTGGCTTAAATACGGGATAAGCGCCCATATAATCATCAAATTTAACCCTGAACTCATCTGGGAACGTATACGTAATAGCCGGCGGAACACCACCGGGAGTATTCGCGTCTCCCTGTAAACCAGCTATTTGATCTGCGATACCTTGAAGCGCGTCGGCGAACTCTGGGTCATTCAATAATTCTTGCAATATTTCAACCACAATCACTATTACTTGTTCAACAATCTCTGCATCTAACCCCAGAATATCCCCAACATCACAATATTCGTTCATGTAATCCAGCGCATCGCCCAATTGAGCAAAGATGTTCGACATCGCTTCCAAAATTGCTCTACCTATCTTACTCATCTCCTCTCTTTCTTCTTGGGCCCCAAATGCATTCGCTGCCCTCATGGTTTCTGCGACCAACTGAGTGGATGGGTCATTGGCTATGCCTGGCTCTTTCAGTGCTTGCTGGGCAGCTCCAACTGAATTAACGAAATCCTCCTCGACGACTCGCGTTAGTGTTTTTAAAAGATTGGGGATCGTATCACCAAAAAGAGGGTTCTCTATATATCCCGGGCGAAGAGGACACTCTAAATTAATTCCGGCATTCTCTGGTCGATCGGGGGTGGCGGCGCCATTCCATGGAGGGCCGCCGGGATTAGGTAGGGTAACGCCCTCAGCGAGATCTTGTAATATTTGGCTGATAGCGTCGGGTGCAGCTTCTTCAAGAAGACATAAGTTATCTATATTAGCATTGAACAGATCATTTAGTATCTCATTACAAAAATCAGTCATGTCTACGTAGGTAGAAAGTTGAGCAAAAAATCCCAATATTAGACTATGAGAATTAAGGCTCGTACGTATCTGTAAATCTGAGTACTCTAGATTGAAATCGAGGATCCTTTCTAGAAGTTCGTAAGATACCTCTTCACGACTAGTAAATAATAAACAAATATCCATGGAGCTCAGGATCTCCGACAGATCAGTTAAATATCTCATTATTTGATCATAATCAAATCCTTGATTTCTAAAAAGTTGTCCTAGGGGCGAACCATCACCAGGAGTGGTACCCCCCTGAGGGTTAAGGGCTGACTGATTAGATATATTTGGTAAATCATGGGCTGCGGGAGCCAGGTTCTGATCGATCAAGTCAGCAAGATTGTTCTCCCCAAAATCTTCTGCGCGAGGATTATTCAAATTACACAACTCTTTAAGAAGTTTGGCTAGCCCCTTAACAATTTCTAAAACCCCCTCCATCAGAGAATCCAACATTGACTTTAATATTATTTTCCACAGATCGCCGTCGATGGTAAAAATCTTGAAGAACTTGACGTTAATTTCCTGCATTGATAACGCGCCGCCGGGCTTGGGGAGGGGGGGCTCCACATAGAGGTCCTGACCGACACTTACTACTGCGTTCTTAACGGCGGTAATAAGCCTACCAAAGGCTGGCGCCAACCCAAAAGTGGCGCATATCATGGCCTCCTTAGCCAATTCGTCGATTCCTATCGAACGCAGGAGCTTCCCTAATTTAGAATTCTTTTTAATAGCAGCAAAATTACCCTCAGTTATTCCTTCCAAGACTTTAAGAATATTTTCCCCTGTCTTTAGAACTTTGGCTTTGTTCGCTGCTTGAACCTTTCGAAAAATTCTCGGATTGTCTCTTACCTTTTGCCTATATTCTCGGAGTTCTCTAGGAGTTAATGCCAGCTTAAATCCATTTTCCATCTTTTTAACATCCCTCAAATCAATTATGCCATATTTTGCTGCTTCTTTGAGAAAAAGATTTTCGGTGTCAACTGGTTTGGGAAGATCGTCCCACGCAAAATTACTGTCTATACCAAAATCACCAGAAGAATTTTGCAAAAAATCCACAAAAGATGTCTGGGTACCGCCGGGGCCCATACCAGCCTTCATCATTTCGACTAAGAAATCATAATTTTTTAGGGTTGCCAGGATAAGCTCATCCTTCCAATCCGAATTCCAGATCATATTGGTCATGTATCCTGTTCTAAGAAATTGACGACTTGTCGATAGATTATTTACAACATAATAAATACTGGAGATTACGTTACCACCGCCGAGGGTGCCCTTAATGTTTCGCTTGCTCCCGAATTCTAGTACTAGTAAATCAGCTTCTCCGAATTCTACCTCGGACGCCATTACTTTTTCGCCGATAATTCCGCTGTTATATGGATCTGTTAGATCATTCATCAGCTCTGCAACTACTCCATTTAATATTTGCATCATGCCTCTTTGAGCAGAACTAAAATCTAGACTTACTGGTAAATTCCCAGGAAATCCATCCAGCTGGGATTGGAAGGAGCTTAACCCGTCTTGTACCAACTCGTTATCAGAAATAAGATTGTCTATCTCTAGAGTTGTGCTGCTATCACCACTACTGATGCCTTCATCTTCATTGAATAATTCTAGAGCGGGGAGCATCGAAGGTAAGAGGTCCAACGGGCCCAGCAACTCTTTTAGAAGCTGCGGAGATCGTGTCCGCCAGGGTGCGACCTCATCTGCTGCAGGCGCCGTCATTCCTTGTACAACGGGGAATAACGGAGAATCCATTGGCACAACATCGAAATCTTGTAGAGTCTCCACATCTGTGCGTGTAAGTGGAAAGTTAAATTCAGTGAGTGTCACCAACACCATATGCTTGCCGCGGTGGACCGGACTATGGGGGTCATAAAATACAGCGCTAAGTTTTGAATCAGTAGGATCATTAATACTTGTTCGGAGTCGATGGTAGGTTGAGTTAAGTACCATATCAACAGTCCCCTCTTTGCTCCTCGCATCACGTCGATACGCTGCGTAAAACTCGGGGAAATAATGAAGAACTATGCGACTCGTCGCCAGGCGTTTAATCTTGGGCAATTCAGCTATAAAAGATTCTGGGCTGTTCTTATCCAAGCCTTCATATAATAATTTAACTTTTATCGTACCAGTTTTTTGATCAAGAAAGGGTATATTTCTCTTTTCAGAGCGGAATCCTCCCTCGTTGGCAGCGTGATCGGATAAAAAGTAATCAGATATGGTTGACATGTTAATTATTGCTATTATAGGGACTTAGAATATTTTTACTATTCGGCTGTCCCCCTGCTTGCCCGGGTTCCAGAACTTCAACAACACCCTCGCCTAAGAACTCAAAAATTATCTGGTTTATTAGCAGTTTGGTAGACATCGTACCACAATCTACATTGGTAACATTATCGATTAACACGTTGATACCATCTGGTAAGGTATTTATAAAATCGGGAGCGGTCAGATTTGCGTAAAAAGGAGACATATGTTTATGATCCATGATGCTATCGTGAAATTTACGAGTTGATTTCACATACGTATCAAACGACGATATAGTTTGTTGTAATATTTGAAGAATTATTGTCAACAATTTTTTTAAATTATCCCCTTTAACCATGGGCTGTAAACTTGCGACATCATTTACCGCGCAGATATCAATACCATACTGCTTTTTATTTTTCAAATCACAGAGGGCGCCCTGCGATGACTGTTTATCGGTGCGCGTTACTAATTTTATATTATGTCGCGAAATAAATCTTAACGTATCAGCTTTCAGTGCAATACAGGACTGCGGGGTCTTCATACTAGTATTCCCAACTGTACCTGGTTTTAATCTAAAATACCCATCTACATTCGCCTTTTGGCTAATATAAATCCGCGCAGCATCTAATACAAAATCGTTATCTACCTTATTTGGGGCGGCTCGGCCATGTACTTTTTGAGTCGCGGCCGCCAAAAAACCCTTGCGGCCGGCCACAATATCAATTGCTGCACAATGAGTCGCTCCAGTTTGGCCGCCAATGCCACTATTTTCAAAATTGGGACGATCGAGTTGGAAAAGCACGTCACAATTTCCCTCATGCATACAAGCACCCGCAACACTAGTTTCGTGCACCAAAGTATTGTGCATTGGACAGTCAAAGTTGGGGCGTGGCCGGCCGGCGTGGCCCATATAATAGGCCTGCTCATCTGGCGATAGCGAGTCGTAGTACTCGCGTGTGGCCTCGTCCATTGCCTCAAGATTCATCAGGTGGGCCTGTCTTTTAGGAGTGGGCGTTATTTGGCTTGCTCCGCCGCGAGAGCGACGGCCGTGTTCGTGGTCTGTATGGCGTGGTGACATTTTTTGTTTCTATCCTCCTATTCTTTATAAACTCAGTCCGGGTCGACCTTAACGTGGATGTGCATATGGGCGCCGGTCGCGTTACGGCTTGGGTAGTTAAATTCATCAATGTGTTGGAATTGCCATTTCTTGCCGGGGCCCTTTCTGAAGTCACGGGCATAGGTGTTAAAACGCTTGACCCACTTATCCTCTAAAAATATTCTTTTGAACTCGCCCTTGGTGGCGCCGCCGTGCAGGCCTGAGGATTCATTTTCGTTTTTAAGCATGGTTCCGCCGTAACCGGGAAGTTTTTGGGCCTGGTACATCTCACTGGTGTAGTCGGTACCCTTCTTCGCCTGGGCACGGATGCGGATATCCAGCGCCCTTCCAGTATTGTGCTTAGACGTCTTGTTCTTCGCTTTGTGGAAGGCAGAGACGCCTGTCACGATCGCCTTAAACCTGGGGATTAACCGCTCATCGGGGTCCAGCTTCTCCTCCTTCGTTGAAATATATTGAAAGAAGGCCAGTGTTGCGTCTGCCATACTCTTAGTAAGATCGCCAAGCGCAATAATGCTGTAACGCACGACGATCGGGTCGGGCTCGAGCTCAGCGAGTTCCTTGATCACCCTCTCTCCATTGGGCGTCCCAGATAGTATTATGGAGGGACTTTCTTTCCATAATTTTTTTAAGCGATCGTCGGCGACGCCCTGGAAAGTAAGAAAGATGGATCCTTCGTTATCCACTATAACAGGATTCAACAAGGCCCACGGGCTAGTATACCTGACTTTCACGACGGCCCCCACCGGGAGGGCGCCGGATTTATCAATGCGGCTTGAAGCAATCATGTCTGCATAAGTATATAGGATTGGGTCATCTACATCCTTAGGAAATGGCCGCGGCTCGATTTCTGGAATATACACCTTATATATATAATAAGCATTCTTATTGTTGGCGCCCACGTTTGTGTCGCCCATATTAACCAGAAGAGTGTCTTTTTTATTATAACGACCATAGTTTGTTTCACGATTGTTGACTACAATACCATAAAACTCGCCAATCCCCCTTAATGAATCTCGGCGGAAGTGTCCATTAAGCGCCGCTTGTAAAAAACTTCGAGCGTTGCCGCGGCGCGGGTCGCCTGAATTACGCGCAGTGAAGTCAGATAGATCGTTGAGAGTTCCATATTCGAGGTGTTCAAATCCAAGGCCGGTGGATCCGACCTGTTGCTCCGCGGGTGTCCACTTAGTCATGATTTTGTTCCTCGTTTAAAAGATCAAACAGCTGTTCTTTATCGCTAGCTGATAGCCCAAATTGCTGGGATTTTTGCTTTTGCATGAGGGCGGCTAGCTTCACCATTTGTTCATTTGATCGCTGAAGGTTTTCAACATACTTGGCCGCAATGGATCCGAGCTCGCGACGGGCGACATCTGATTGCTTCATGTCATTGATGGCATCCATAAGCAGAGACTTCGCCATCGCACGATCTTCACGTATGTTCGTGGTGGTTTCTTCTATGTATTCATCTAATGTTAGATTTCGCCGCTTTCCCATTTATCCTTAAAAATCCTATATCTTTTTCTCAACTTATTAAGATTATTAACCACCTGTTTCGTATTAAGGCCCGTGATCTCTCTCAAGTATAAATAAATAGCCTTTTTATTAAAAATTTCAATTGTATCGGCCGAATCCAGCAAAATGCGAACCGCCATCAGCACTTTTTTTTCATTTTCCTTGAGCATAAAGGAATCCCACGTATCAATTTCTCCATTGAGGGATCCCCAAAATTCCAAATCAGATCTTTTTTCTTCGTAGGTGGGCTCTAGAGAAATGATATTTTCTTCTAATTGATTAAGGAGATCTTCCAGAAAAACTTCTGTTTTATTTCGTTTTTGTGTTTTCTTAACCTGGTGAATGAACCAGTTTTTAGTAACTACGCTAAAATATGAAAAAGCTTTGGACCCCTTTGAAGGATCATATTTATTTAATATAGTGGTTAACCATATCTTACAATCCTCTTTCAAATAGTCAATATTGGGGAGGCTCGTAAACCTATATGTATAAATAATTTTATCCACCATTTGATCTAAAGCAGGTTGAATGTACTCTATGTACAAGGCGGATTTTAGTTCTCTGTCTTCAGTGTTGGCATATTTTACAATTGCATCTTCATGAACCTTTGTAAAATAATGATTTTTCTTATTACTATTCTTCCCGCGTCTCCGGCGGGTACGTGATGTCATCAAATTCTTCCTCTAGTTGTTCGTCTAGCATATACACGAACACCTCCCTAAATCTTTCTATTTCTTCATTTACGTCCTTAATGCGATGTATTAGCTCTTGAATCATTGGCTCGCCATGATAACTATCCATACTAAACAGCGTACGCACAAAAGCTTGAAAAGCTCTTGTGATAAGATATAGGTCGGCTATATTTTCAGAAACAAAAAAGAACTTTTTTAATAATCGTATCAAATACCAAACTAAAAATATATTAGTGATAATTGATATTGCCAATGATGTATATACATATGTCATCTTGAACTATTGCTTAACTCTTTTTTGTGCTGCTGCAACTCTTCGCGCGTTTCTTCTATAAAGTCTTCGGTAATTTCTCCTACCTTAATCTTTTTAGTGGAACCTATATCTTTTATCATAAACTCTGTCGGCAACTTAACTAATGTATTACTTTCTGTACATTTTATACAGTCGTGCACCATCTCATCTGATAAATGATGGATGGTCATCTGTGCGTTGCATGCGCTACATCGATAAACGTATCTGGGCACCTTACATCGCCGGGGGGCGACTTTCTAGTTCGAGCAATCTATCATGAATGCTTTTCAGGTGCAATTCTATTTCGCGAGCCTGTTCTCTTATGGCCTTGCGTACAACTTGATCCGCAACTTCTCTAATTTGTCCCGGTACCTCGCGGCGCACTGCCTCTTTAATGAGGGATCGAACCCTATCTTCTGACATATAGCTTACGGGGCTTTTATTGGTTAGTGTTTTCATTTTATCTCCTTTTTTTCACTCTTCTTCAATTTCTTCTATTGTGAAGGCGGGGCTAACGCCTTCAAGCGATACAATAGGAGGATTATTAACTATTAATTCTCCTTTTTTTGAGCCCCATCTCTTTGTGGTGGGGGCCTTATCAAAATCCATGGATTCTAACATTGGAACAATATCGCTCTGCTCCAATAATGACTTTTGAAGCGCCATCATAAGGGCGCCCATTGCCTGGTTGCTTAATTTCATTTCACATTCTCCTTTATAAATTGTGATACATATTCCTCTAGATCACGTGTAGGTGTCCAGCCAGTTTTGTCTACTGTATATGATATATCTGCTAACGTAGTTTGAGCTTCTCCGGGGCGTGCGGGAATATATGCAGTCTCGCGGCCGAACAAGGCAGCTAATTCATTAATTGAATAGTTAGTAGCAGTCCCTAGATTAAAAATATCTCCTTGATGTTCTCCCTGAGAGATTGCTATCAGGCCCGAACAAATATCCTCCACATGAGTGAAATCTCTGCGTTGTTCGCCGGTTCCAGTAATCGTTAATATATCACCATCCTTATACTGCCTCTCAAAAATTCCCACGACAGTGGCATAGTCTCCTTCTTCTGGCTGCCGCTTACCATACACATTAAAAAATCGTGCGATCGCAGTGCTAACTCCAAAGCACTCTGCGTATAATCGGCACATTTCCTCTCCTTGCCACTTCGCGAATGCATAAGGATTGAGATAGGGGCCTGCATAAAAAGAGCTTGATCCCGCATATACTACCTTAGCATTGCTGCGGCGTGCATATTCGCATACCTCCGCCGTTCCATAAGAATCAACACTAATGGTTTCGAGTGGATTTTTAAAACTGGGTTGAATTCGAGAGAGTGCGGCCAAATGAAATACGATATCAAAACTTTCTTCAAATTTCCTGTGGTTTATATTACGAATATCTTCTATCCAATAACGCACATCGGGGCGTCGATATTCCTCACTACTCGATTCTGAGATAAGGTTGTCAATAACCGTTACCTCGTTACCTCCTTCGGCTGCCAACATATCTACTAATGTCGAGCCAATAAAACCGAGGCCTCCTGTTACTAAAATTTTCGTCATTTACTTATGTTTCCTTCGCTTTGAAGCGTCCTTAGGTCAGTATCATACATCATGGCGGCCAATTCTTCCAAGTTAACTTGCGGTTCCCAATTTAAAACTTTTTTAGCTTTGGATGGATCTCCTAATAAATAGGGCACCTCATGTGGCCGAAGATACCTCGCATCTAACTTTACATATTTATCTGGATTGCCGAGACCAGCATGATTAAAAACGCACTCCAAAAATTCTCTTACAGTATAGGATTTACCAGTCGCAATTACATAGTCATCAGGCTTTTCTTGCTGTAACATCAGCCACATTGCTTCCACATAATCGCCCGCAAACCCCCAGTCTCTTCTTGCATCTAAGTTTCCCAAGCGTAATTCCTTTTGAAGTCCAAGCTTAATTCGAGCTGCGGCCATGGTAATTTTCCGTGTCACAAAGGTTTCGCCGCGGCGCGGTGATTCATGATTAAAGAGTATACCACTTGAAGCATGAAGATTATAGCTCTCGCGATAATTTCTAATAAGGTTATGAGCAAACAACTTAGCGCACGCATATGGAGATGCTGGTGCCATCACCGAGTCTTCATTGAAAGGAACAACGGGATTGTCTCCGTACATCTCGGACGAGGAGGCCTGATAAAACCTGGATTCGGGACACATTTGTTTATACGCGTTCAACAATCGTAAGGTGCCCATGGCGATCGAATCCACTGTTTCTTCTGACACATCAAAAGACACCCTTACATGCGATTGAGCTGCCAAATTATAAATTTCATCAGGGAAATAATTTTTTAGTAGCCTCCAAAAACATCCTGCGTCATGAAGACTTCCGTATTCCAACTTAAACTGTGGATGATTATAAATTTCATTTATTCTTTCCGTACTTATTAGAGACGTTCTTCTTTTGACGCCGATGACTTCATATCCCTTCTGCAACAAGAATTCTGCAAGATACGAACCATCTTGACCTGTAACTCCCGTAATTAGTGCTGTTTTTTGCTTCATGATACTCCTCTCACGTTTGGATAATTAATTATAAACCATTCACAAGCATTTGTTAATGCCTCGTCAAACTGTGTGTATTTCATTGCGAACTGCTCTAAGAACTTTGAATTATCAGAAGGCTTGCGTTGTTGGCCTGACGGAAGATCTGTTTTCCATATTATCTCTCCGGTAAAGCCAACCCTAGTGGCTATCTTTTCCGCCACCTCCTTGATAGATATCTCTACTGTATTTCCTATATTAACCGGTACGCGGTCATTGTATTCCTCAACAAGCAACAAAATAGCGCGGGCCAAATCTTTAGCATATGTAAATTCTCGTAACGGGGTTCCATCCCCCCACAACACTACATCACTTTGCGCAAGCATAGCCTCATACATTTTTCTAATTATGGCTGGAATGACGTGAGAATTTTCTAAATGAAAATTATCATTTTCCCCAAAAAGATTGTTGGGAATCGCAGTAATAAAGTTACACCCATGTTGATCGCGATAAGCTCTAGATTGAACGTCTAACATTCTTTTAGCATGTGCGTAGGCATAATTGGAAGGATGGGGAGGTCCATTGTGAATTTGATCGACAGTAAGAGGATAATTTACATTATTAGGATATACACAAGTGCTTAATAGTGAAACTACTTTCTCCACTCTAAACTTTTTGGCTGTCTCCAAAACATTTGTGTTGATTAATATATTCTCCAAAAAAAAGTCTCCGAGATAATCCGTGTTTGCTTTGACGCCCCCAACTTTAGCCGCTAAATGAATAACTGCTGATGGCGCATGATCAAGAAACATTTGCTCGCAAGCTGCAATGGCACGTAGGTCATAGTCACTCGACCCAACATACACAAATTCATGATCACTCTTTATGGATTTAAATGCCGTTCCAACCATCCCTGTTCCACCAGTTATCAAAATCTTCATTTTATATCCTTTCTAAAATTTTCACAATACGATCAGCGGAATCCCCTTGGCCATAGGGACATTCGCCCTCCATTTTTAACAGTTTGAGCTCTTCGGCGCGCTTCAAAAGAAGATTGGGAGACTCACAGAGCAAGGAGAAATTATTTAACCCTTCCGTACGCTCAGTTTCTTTTCTACAAACTAAACACGGCTTTTCTAAAAAGGCTGCCTCTTCTTGCACGCCACCGCTATCCGTTATAACAAACGAGCACGCAGCAAGATATTCTATAAGATCATCATGTGGCAGGGGATCCACCACTTTTAAATGTTTAAGAATACCGCGATGTTTCCGAACAGCAGGATTCGGGTGAATAGGCAAGAGAAACTCATAATCGTTATATTTAATGGCTAATTTATCAATTTCTACAAACCATCGCTGTATACCATCCTGATTTTCGCGACGATGCATGGTTACCAAAACTTTCTTTTCGCGGCGTGTTTTTATGCCATGAAGATTATCTAAAACGGTATTCCCCACCACCTCGATCCTTCCAGGTGCGCGCTCTTCAATTAATCTTTGTTTGGCAAGCTCGGTAGGACAAAGATGAAGGGCGCTGATCCGAGATATCATTTGTCGATTGGCCTCTTCGGGATAAGGCTCAGATAAATTATATGTGCGTAAACCCGCTTCAAGATGTATGACTGGTATCTTATGATAAAATGCCGATAACGCTACAGTAAATGCAGAAGTGGTATCGCCCTGTACAAGTACACTGTTTATACCTTCTTTTTCAAAATCAAAGGAATCCATGATAGAGGAGACCAGAGAATTGAGCCGGTATGCGCCGTCTTTGATGTTAATCTCATAGTCGGCGCGCTCGGTTACCAAGTCCACATGCTGCCCCGTAAACAATGTTTTAAACTCTATAATTCCTCTCATCTTTTCAATAAGAGGTTTCACTTTTAAATATTCAGGGCGCGTGCCGTAACAAATCAGAAGCATTAATCTTTTACATCCTTAAAATAATCATCGGAGTTAATAGCCCTGTCACATATGAATATATCATAGGCTGGCTTCTGGAGCTTTAATTCATGACATTTGACTCCCCATTCTTTAAACTGCTTTTCTGTCAACTCTCTCCAGTCGATGCCGCTCACGGTTCCGCGTGCTGTCCAATAAACAACGATGTGTCCCGCATCATATAAGTCATTAATTTTCTTGATGTTCTCGAGAACTGGAAGTGCCAAAGGATATTCTCTGGGGCCATCATAGCGACAAATTGTTTCGTCAATATCGACATATATAAGCATCATTTACCTCGCAAACTTTTTCTTTTAGACAGCTCTGATCCCAAAACCTCACGGGCGCCCGGGGATCCAAGAGATTTTTTCACATCCTGAATACCTTTTGTCAGCTTCATTAAGCCGATTGGCTCAACGGAGGCCAATTGATCGCTGCCCCACATAGTTCTATCCAACGTAATGTGCCTTTCTACCCATTCGGCCCCAATTGCCACTGCAGCAAATGTCGTTACTAGCCCGTATTCGTGGCCACTATATCCTATTTCTTTAGTAGGGTACTTCTTCTTTAAGTGGTTGATGTAACGCAAATTAAGCTCATCCACTTTTGATGGATAGGAAGAATTAGTGTGCATTATAATATCCGGATTGCAAATGTCAACACATTTTTCTATTTCTTCTTCAGTGCTCATCCCTGTAGAAATGATTAACGTCTTGCAATTCTCTCTTGCATACTTGCACAATTCTAAATCTGTAATCAGAGCGGACGGAATTTTCATTATTAACTCTTCATATTGACTACAAAAGTCTACCGATGGTAAATCCCAGACCGACGCAAACCATTTAATATCTTTGGTTTTACAATACGCATTAATCTCGTCGAACTCTTTTTTCTCAAACTCTAACTTCTTTTTATAGTCAATGTATCTCATCTCGCCCCATGGGGTCTGTCGCAATACATCGCGCTGGTGTTCGGGAACACAAAGATCTGGTGTGCGTTTTTGAAACTTTACATAGTGGCACCCTGCAACAGCAGCAACATCTATCAGTTTCTTTGTGATTTCCAGGCTCCCGTTATGATTGATTCCAATTTCTGCAATAATTTTGGTCATGTAATATATTTCTTTTTCAACTTTTCTAAATCTCGGGGGGTGTCTATATCTAGGGCCGCTGCTTCTGCCCGATGTTCGGGAATCTCATAAAAAGCTGTCTCATTATTATATAAATTTTTATTCAAGTTTTTCATCTCTAAAATATTAAATATAGAAATCATATGACAAATTTTAAAGCATGGAGGATAATCCTGACGACGACATAAATTATGTTGGACTATCTGAGTTCCACGGTCATTTTCTTTTTCAAACATACACAGATAAGGATGTGTATCTGCCTCTTCTTTGCAAAGCATCGACGTTGCTTCCTTTTCTACGTACCACTCCCATGCATCCTCAATATCTTCCCAAGTTCGCTCAGGATACGTTAGATATAACATGACAATATCCCCAGTTAAAGAAAACTCAGTGACGGCCTCTTTAATACATTCAATCGTCGACGCCGTGTCAACTGCGCTTTTTTCGCTTCTTCGATGAAGAATACAATTAGAATAATTGTTTTCTACATCAGTAGCAATAACGTCGTCATTCGTACTTATAATTACTTTCTGATGATATCGAAGGGGAATTTTCGACAAAGTATGCCGGAGCAATAACCGATTTTTGTGGGGTACCCCCTTGGAATCACGTCTGGCGGGAATAATAATAGTTCCGTTCATCTGTTAGCCATTTCATAAATGGGGAACTGCGATAGATCCTTATGGATTCCGGACGTTTCTAAGTCTTCGTTCCAGTCAGCTATATTTTCAAATAACTCTAGTCCTTCGGCAGCTTGTTCTGGAGGCATATACATATTCCAGCCAATAACATCAAAATGATCGTCTTTATAGAGTCGATCAATGTGACGACCTTCATAGCGCGCGAGCTTTAACCAATCATATGCTTTTTTATCATTGGTTAAAATCATGCCGCCCTTCCCAATAGGAATATGTTTCCGACGGTGAAAAGACAAACAGAAATACGAATCTGGTACATACATCCCACGCCGCATGCGTGTCGCGCCGTCCCACACTGGGTATGGATTAAGCTGATATGCGCCGCTCCACTCAACATCTTCAAATTTTACCTGACATCCGGTATGAATAACCGTACAAGGAACGGACACATATGTTCTCTTGGGCAAAGTAATTTCTCCGGTCGCCTTCAAATATTTCAAACATAAAAAGAGCGCATCCGTGCAATTATCGATAGCTATTGCATATTTGCTGCCGGCGTATTCTGCCATCTTTTTTTCAAACAGATCCACAACATCCCAGGCGTCGTCTAATCCGTATTCTTGCATATATTTTTCTACCAACATGATGTTTTACTTAATTCTCTCTATTTTATCATAATAGGCGCCCACCTTAAAGGATTGCTTCGTTGTAAAACTTTCTACAGTATTTTCTTCATCATAAGCAAACCCCGGCACAACTCTAAAATCAAAACTAACCCTTGTCTTTCCGGTTTCATTTATTTGATTTCCGTGGCGATGGCCATTAAGATATGCAATTAGAAATTCTCCATATTTAAGATTAATCGGTTCGTAATCTCCTAAGCCTGGGATGCTTTCACACCAGATCGTGTTGGTATCATAAGAATCTGTAAGAGGAAGATATATGTTTACCTCGCCGATTGGGTGACGATGATCAGCATCGCCATCGCTGTGCCATTTATAAACCGCTTTTGCGCTGGGGCGGCTAAAACGTATGTTGGGATATTTTTGATAAATCAATGCATCATCAACAAAAAGAGGATGTATGACGTCTTTGAGAAAATTGGTATACACCTCCACAAATTCAGGCCAGCCTCCCTCTGTATCAATACGATTGTAAAAGATTCGATGAAATTCTGTATGAGTATCTGTGCCCAACCATAAGTTAGCCTTTTCCTCAGTATTATCGAGTTGGTCTAAGGGGAGATCATAGAGACTCCCCACTAATTTAGCAAAATTATATTTTTTAGTATCGTAAGTTAATATTTTCATTTGTTTTCCTATTAAAGAGAGTTTAAGGCCTCACATAGTATCTTCACCATCTGCGGGGTGACATCTTTGTGATTTCCGACATACATACATTTCTGATGTGCCTCTTGAGCATTTTTATCAAACCGAAATTGATTAACCGCCTCCATAAAAGGATGTTGATACAAATTACCTGCAACGCATGGGCGATACTCGATGTTCAATTCACGCATTTTTTCTTTTGCGGCTTCCGTGTTTGCATTTTTCACAAAAATAGGTAATGCAAAATTACTACATCCGTCTTTAATAAAATCCACCTTATATTTCGTTGGATCTAATTCGTCGACGAAAGTTTCATAATTTTTATTGCGATGAGCTATACAATCATCTAAGCGAGACAATTGACGCAAGCCCAATACTGCATGAAAATCAGTATTTCTTACATTAAAGCCATCTCTAAGAAATGTAAAGGATGGATCCACGTTGTCCACCTGATGTTCTGATCGAAATTTCTGTGGTAACGTTCGAAGCATCCCGTGAGATCGAAGCTGTAACAATTCATGATAAAGCTTTTCATCATCGGTGCAAATCATGCCGCCTTCGATGGTGGTCATATGATGACCATAATAAAACGAGAATGAAGAAGCTAACCCATGAGTTCCAACCTTTTTACCCCCAAATTCAGCCCCATGAGCTTCGCAGCAATCTTCCACAAGGACAACTCCATACTTGTCGCACAACTCAAGCAAAGGGTCCGAAAGGGCTACAAAGCCTAACAAGTGTGTAAGAAGGAGAAATTTTGGCTTTTGTGTTTTAAAGATATGCTCCAAGTTTTTCAAATCAGGACTAAAATTTTCTAGGCTAATATCACATAACTGCAGGTTTGCAAATTGCATTATTGGAGAGACGGTCGTAGCCCAAGTACATGCTTGAGTAACCCAAGTTTCTTTAAGATAAGGATCTGAAAGCGCTCGGACAATTAACAAATTTGCTGACGATCCAGAATTCACATAGACCGAATACTTACATCCAAGCCACCGAGACCATGCTCCTTCAAATCGCTTAACAACAGCACCTTGCGTTAGCCGACTCGATGTGCGCACAAACTCAGCCAGCGCTTCACGGTCCGCAGCCGTGATGGCGTCATCGGTCATCAGATTCCACGTCAGTTGTGTATGGCCGGCGTCACTCACGAAAAAACCTTTCTACTGAGTTGATGACTTGTATCTGGTCTTCCGCTGATAGATTATACGAAGACGGAAGGGAAATACCTTTATCAAATATATTCATACTCGTTTCATAGTCTCCTACTTTTTTGACGTGCCCTCGATCATAACAAGGCTGTTTGTCGAGAGGATAAAAAAACTCTCTAGTTTGAATGTCTGACTCTCTTAAGAACGCTGCTAGCTCCTTTTTATGGGGTGTTAAAAAAGAGGTAAACCAATGAACCGGCGTGCATTCTGGTACCGAGGGTGTGGGCACAAGGTTCTTTCCTAAATATCCCAGGCGCTCATAATATAGATCATGTATCTCTTTTTTCTTTTGAATTATCTTTGGCAATTTTTTTAGTTGTGCGAGTCCAATTGCTGCTTGCATCTCAGTAAAACAAAAATTATATCCTATATGATAGTGTTTAAAGGTTCCCTTTCCGTCGCGACCGTGGTTCTTAAGTCTATAACAGCGGTTTCGGAGTTCCTCATCGTCGGTGAGCACTACGCCTCCTTCTCCGCATGTGATAGTCTTGTTTCCATAAAACGACAAGATCCCCAATTCTCCAAAAGTTCCTACATGTTTGTTGTTATAGAGGACCCCCGTTCCCTGAGCAGCATCTTCAATTATCTTAACCCCATATTTAGTAGCAAACTGTTGCAACGACGGTATGTTCGCGCTCTGGCCGTATAGGTGAACGGGCATAATCGCTTTAGTTCTCTCTGTAACACATTCCTCTGCGTGGCTCATATCAATGCAAAAGGTATCTTTATCGACCTCACATAATACCGGCGTGGCTCCGGCCATAATTACTGCGTTTGCTGTAGCTATAAAAGTTATATTTGGAACTATAACTTCGTCTCCTGGTCCGATGCCCAAAGCTTTTAAACAACAAAAGAGGGCAACCGTTCCATTTGTCATGGCTATAGCATATTTTGCGCCGGTTAATTCACAAATTTTTTCTTCAAATTCTTTGGTTAATTTATGTTCAACCACAAACGTCGAATCCACAACTCTTTTAAGTTGTTTTAACTCCTCCTGATCAATCCACGGTTCAATCTGTAGGATCATGTTTGGCCGCCGGGGATCAATATCGAGTGATTGTCTTTTAAACCATTAAAATCATAATTAAAATTCTCCAAATCCCACGCATAAGCTTCCCTAATTACTTCTATTATTTCCTTATCAGCATAAAACTCATCTTTGTAGTCTTTATAAGATCGTGTAGCAGTTGAATTGGTGCGCTTACTCTTACTACCAGCAAGATTCGTGTTGCGCAAATCCATCGATAGTTTATCTCCCCCCAACTCTAGAAGACTTGTTAGACCCTCCTGAAAATCTTCATAGCGGATATACGCGTCTACTTTACAATTATCATCATTATCAAATCCTTGAAAAAAGCATCTTTTCATCATTGGCCACGGGAATGGGTGCTTAGTCTTTAGCGACCAGTCAGCATATTTCATATCGGGATCTAAAACAAACTTCACAAATTCTTTAAAATTGCCGTAGGTGTGCCCCCTCCCATTCTGAAGTCCCATAAAATCATAGCTATAAATACTAATCATCCAATCAAAGGGGTTCCGGACTATCTGAAAAGTTAACTTATCTGGGTCATAACCTTTTTTTGTATCGGTTCTTGTATTAAAGGTTTCTACCCAACTCTTCTCAAGTTTATAGTACCTGGTTGCCGCATGAGGCGCTCGATAGCCACCTACACCAAAACCTCCGCTGCAATGCATGTCATTCATGCATGTCTTAAAACCCGGATGGTCCGGGGCAATCTCAGCCGGGAATTGTAGAACCTCGTTGTGGAGCGGTCCCCATGAAAATGGCATATCAGCAAAGGCGCTACATCCGAGCATCAGCCACCTGCCGGCGTTCTTTAGGGGCCTTCCATCTTGTGCTTCCTGGGCAAGAATTCCCTGCATTGCGGACATCGTGATGGTGGAAGCAGCGCGGGGAAACCGAAGCATC
>Ga0209434_1000141_pt1 | contig 38360 bp, 36 predicted proteins | sample ETNvirnome_2_300_FD_184068 | JGI IMG/M metagenome (GOLD analysis project Ga0209434, IMG submission 184068) | Marine viral communities from the Pacific Ocean - ETNP_2_300 (SPAdes) (version 2) | ecosystem: Environmental > Aquatic > Marine > Oceanic | place: Pacific Ocean | collected 2013-06-22 | reverse complement strand
AAGGCCGCAGCAGAGAAGGCCGCAGCAGAGAAGGCCGCAGCCGAGAAGGCAGCAGCCGAGAAGGCAGCAGCCGGCGAAGCTGGTGCAATACCGGAACAACAGCAACAAGCCCAAGCCGACACCCAGCAGCAACAAGCCGCAGCAAAGCCGGCCATGAAAGCCGCGCGCAGCCCGGTGAAACAGGTGGTCACACTTATGGGAAAAAACGCACAAATAAAAAAACTATTTCCAAGAATAAAAGCTGACGAGATAATGAAAGCTCAATTTTTTGCTGTCATGGCAGACCAGTTGGGAGTGCCACCAGACGAATTGTCCCCCTTGGTAGTGAAAATTAAAGCACAACAAAAGGCAATGAAGCCTAAAACACAAACAGCACCAGCCCAGCCTGCACCGGCGTTAGCAAAGGGTCGCGACCGTAAACGTTTGCCAGAACAATAAGGAGAATAACCATATGGCCAAGAAAAAAGATACAGTTTCAGTTTTAGATGTAATACAAGGACTTTCACAAGCAGCCGCTAATGCTTATGATGGTGCTCATAATGAAGATGGAGATCTTCGTGAGATTGGTTTACGTCGAGAAGAAGGTAATGCTTTACTTGACGAAAGAGTTATGGATGGATTTGGTGTTAAGTTTATGGGCCCCATTCTTTGCATTAACTATCAAACACAGGTTAAGTTAAAAGAAATATATGGCGGTAAGTTCGAAAACGAAATGAACCAGACAATGGGCGATATCTCTTCCTTTCTTAAGAAGGAGTACCGCAAGATTACAGGCAAGTCTGTTTCTTTAACCAAGGACGGCGAGATTGATATTCGTGTTGAGAACTCAACTCGTATACGTTCCTGGGCGACTGCCTATCAGATGTATAAAATCGGCGGCATTGATGAGGTTATGCTTGTAGGCGAAGACTCTAAAAATAGATTAGATAAAAGCTGGAAATCGTTCCTGGATCAAGGCGGCTGGAAAGGCAAGCGCCCGAAGAACGATACTCGACCTAAAGGAGAAACGAAATGAGTAGACCAAGAAAGAATAAGAAGTTTATCGATCCACGATATTTTATGGACGAGAAGATGGAAGTGATTAAAGAGGTTGAGATCGAGCCACGTAAGTCAAGAGATCTTAAAACTGGGTGGGGCATGACAGGGGCTGCTGCTCTTGGCGCTACTATTGGTTCTATTTTACCTATCGTTGGCACTGCTGGTGGCGCCGTGGTGGGCTTCGGCGCTGGAAAACTTATATCAGATGTAATAAATAGCCGGATTAATCAGGGCATTCTTGATAGACTGGCAAAGGCAAAAGTTAGTGAAGAAACAGTGATGGCAACGGCACAAACGCTTTTTGACGAAGCAAAAGCAGGGTTAGAAGAGGAAGGAGCGCCAGTTCCTGATGATGCTATAGCCATGGGGGTAGGTGAATGGCTCGATAAATCTCTCGACTCCGCACGCCTGTCGCCGGAACAAATGGAAGAAATTAGATTTGATGAAAAGACATTAAGAGATTTATCAGACAATCTGCAACTTGAAGACGTTGTTATTGATGTTTTAAGCAAGAAAAATATGTTAGTAGGGGATACTCTAGGAACCGCAGTCAGCCGGCGCATCAAACAGGTATCACAAGCTGCCGATCCTGCAGGCGCCCTGGCTCGCGCCGGCGGCAGAGCTTTAGCTCAAGAGAAATTAAAAAAATGAAAATATCTAAATCCAGAATAAAAGAAATCATTCAAGAAGAGATCGTAAAAGAGATCGAGTTTAGAACTGGCGTGCCAGAAGAAGATATTCTTACTCACGGAACGGATCTTGACAAATATCCAACCACAAAGGAAGAAGAGATGTCCGAGGCTATTTCCCAGATCCTTGAAGATTTATTGGCTGATGCTGTCGAGGGGCAAGGTGGACCACCTAGAGACATGTGGATGGCAGGCTATGACGATGAGCTTAACGACGAGGCAATGCGCATGCGTGATAGGATTCTAGCAGCAGCAGATGAAGTTATTGAGCAAGAAGAAAAAAGACGATAATAATGAATGAGTTTTCAATTAGACAAAAAACAAAAAGTAAAAGAAATAGTAAAATGTGGCAAGGAGCCGGCCTATTTTCTAAAAACATACGCTCGTATATCTCATCCATTACATGGCCTTATTTTATTTGACACGTATGACTTCCAAGACGATTTGCTTGATAATTTTAACGATTACCGTTTTAATGTTATTCTAAAAGCACGTCAGCTTGGCATATCTACTATTACGGCTGGCTATATTGTATGGATGATGTTATTTCATCGAGATAAGGCCATTCTTGTAATGGCAACAAAGTTTGCGACAGCAGGAAACTTGGTTAAGAAAGTCAAAGGTATCATGAGAAATATCCCTGATTGGTTAAAAATCGCTACTATCTCTGTTGACAATAGAACATCGTTTGAGCTTTCTAATGGTTCTTCGATTAAAGCTGCCTCCACCTCTGGTGATGCTGGCCGCTCAGAAGCATTGTCTTTGTTGGTGTTAGATGAAGCTGCCCACATTGAGAATCTTGAAGAATTGTGGACAGGCTTATATCCTACACTGTCTACTGGTGGACGTTGTATCGCCTTATCAACCCCTAACGGTGTTGGTAATTGGTTTCATAAAACATGTTCAGACGCAGAGACTGGTGCTAATAACTTTAATTTAACAACTCTGATGTGGGATGTGCATCCCGATAGAGATGCAGAGTGGTACAAGAAAGAAACCAAAAACATGTCTAAGCGCCAGATTGCGCAAGAGTTACAATGCAACTTCAATACTTCTGGAGAAACAGTTATTGATCCAGATGATATGGAATGGTTATTAACTCAAGTTAAAGAACCTAAGTACCGCACAGGGTTTGATCGTAACTTTTGGATATGGGAAGAGCATGATCCTACTTGTAATTATCTAATGGTGGTTGATGTAGCACGTGGCGATGCCGCTGATTATTCTACTTTTCATATATTAAAATTAGAAACACTAGAGATTGTTGGAGAATACCAGGGAAAACCAACACCAGATATGTATGCCAATATGTTGAATCAAGTAGGCAGAGAATATGGCGGTTGTATGTTGGTCGTAGAAAATAATAATATTGGTTATACCGTTTTAGATAAATTAATAGAATATCAATATCCTAATCTTTATTATTCAATTAAGTCAACACATGAATATATTGATCAACACCAAGCAGAAGTAAAATCCAGCGCCATTCCAGGTTTCACGACTTCTATGAAAACGCGCCCTCTCATTGTAGCGAAATTAGAGGAGTTTATCAGAAACAAACTAATTAAAATATACTCTTCACGACTAGTAAACGAAATGAAAACTTTTATTTGGAAAAATGGTAAACCACAAGCTATGAAAAGCTATCATGATGATTTGATTATGGCTCTTGCTATAGGTTGTTGGGTCCGCGACACTGCACTTCAGGCAAATGCGCGAGATTTAAATTATCAAAAAGCATTTCTAAATTCTATAATAACTACTAGAACATCTTTTGTGACAAGGATAAGTGGTCAAGAGGGCTACAAAAAAGACAACGTTCTTGATAAAATGAATGACGCAAAACATTTATATGATGAGTATAAATGGATAATAAAGTGAGAAAATAAATGCCACCTTTTAAAGGAAAAAATCCCAATAATCCTCAATCCAACTTATTCAAAGCTTTAACACGGCTTTTTTCTGGCCCGATTATTAACTACCGATCTCAATCAGGTCGCAGAATCAGAAGACAACATTTGGATAAGTTTTCTTCTCGTTTTAAATCTGCTTCAGGACAACAGTTTAAGAAAACATTATATAATCCATTAGATGTTATTGCATCGAATGCTATATCAAATCAACGGAGAACAGAGCGATATGTTGATTTTGATCAAATGGAGTATATGCCAGAGATAGCATCTACTATGGACATATATGCAGACGAAATGACAACATATTCTGATCTTCGTCCAATGCTTAATATTAAATGTCCCAATGAAGAACTAAAAGCAGTTTTAGAGGTGCTTTATAAAAGCGTTTTAAACTTAGACTATAACTTGTTTGGTTGGAGCCGCACCATGTGTAAGTATGGTGATTTCTTTTTATATTTAGATATTGATGAAAAGTACGGTATAAAGTCTGTTATTGCCCTTCCTCCAATGGAACTGGAAAGATTAGAGGGACAAGATTCTACAAACCCTAATTATGTTCAATACCAATGGAATACCGCTGGGATGACCTTTGAGAACTGGCAGGTTTGCCATTTTCGTATTTTAGGCAACGATAAGTATTCTCCCTATGGCACTTCGATCCTAGAGCCTGCTCGTCGCATTTGGCGTCAACTTACGCTTATGGAAGATGCCATGATGGCATATCGTGTTATTCGTTCATCGGAAAGAAGAGTTTTTAAAATTGACGTAGGCTCAATACCTCCGCAAGAGGTTGAACAATATATGCAAAAGATTGTAACACAGTTAAAACGCCATTCTGTTGTAGATCCTTCTACAGGTCGAGTTGATCTTCGTTATAATCCAATGAGTATAGAAGAGGATTATTTTATTCCTGTTCGTGCTGGCTCTGTTACTGACATTCAAAACCTTGCAGGGGGAGCAAACACAACACAGATTGATGATGTTAAATATCTTCGTGATAAATTATTTTCTGCTTTAAAAATTCCTCAATCATATTTGTCCATGGGCGAAGGGGCCGAAGAGGATAAAACCACTTTGGCTCAAAAGGATATTCGTTTCGCGCGAACTATCCAAAGATTACAGAGAGTAATTGTTTCTGAGCTTACTAAGATTGGTATTATCCATCTTTATACTTTAGGGTTCCGAGGTGAAGATTTATTAAGTTTTTCCTTGAGTCTTAATAACCCTTCTAGGATCGCTGAGCTTCAAGAATTAGAACATTGGAAGACAAAGTTCGATACTGCTGCCGGCGCCACTGAAGGCTATTTTTCTCGTCGTTGGGTTTCTGAACACATGTTCGGAATGTCTCATGAAGAGTTTATTCGTAATCAGAGAGAGATGTACTATGATCGTTATCATGATGCAAAATTGCAGCAAGTGGCCGAAGCTGCAGCCGCAGAAGGCGCCGCCGCGCCTGCTGGTGAACTGGGCGGCGACCTAGGCGGCGACCTAGGCGGTGAACTGGGCGGTGAGCTTGGTGGTCCTGAAGAAATGCCTGCTGCCGAGGCAGGCGCCGAAGAGCTTGCTGGAGGCGGAGAAGAATCAGCATTACTCGCAGTTCCGCCAGGTTCGCGCGATGCTCCACGACTCACGCCACATCAAAAAAGAGCACCCCGTGTGCATAATGGACCACATGGCGAAAAGGTATATTCTCCAAAAGCTGCACGTGGCGGCGATGACCGTATTCGTGGCGCGAGAAAACGTTCGTGGGCGTCACAGTATTCAAAAGAAAAGGGAAGTAGTACGATTAGAAATATAATGCCAGGATACGCCGATGGCCTCCAGTCTCTCGGGAAGGCATTTGTCCCTGTAGGAGAGGGTATTTACGAAGAAGACCAGTCTACTTATAGTTTGAGAGAGCAAATAGAAGAAGAACAATTGTTTACAATTGATACATCTGTTCGTAATCTACTTAAAGAACTGGAAAATAAGGATTTAATAACGGAGCAAAACGATGAAGATAAAACACAACAAGAAACGTAATACAGCTTTTGTTTACGAAGCGCTTGTTAAAGAAGCTACTGTTGCGATCTTAAAAAACGACTCAAATAGAAGAGATAAAGCAGTTAAAATAATAAAAAAGCACTTTAAACCTGGAAGCGTATTGAGAAAAGATTTGGATTGTTATCGTTCGTTGGGCGAAAATCAAGACATAGATAGACAAACAGCAGAAAAGATATTGAGAGAAGCCAAGCTTCAGAGGAGGCTTGTGGATCCTGATGGCTTGTTTCAGAAACAAACAAAGCTTATTCACGATATCAACACAGAAGTTTCGCCTTCTGTATTTGGGAATTTTGTACCAAACTATAAGTCATTAGCAACTATTATGCAGATTTTTTCTGATAAAATATCTCCAAAAGATCAGATCATATTGGAAAATGAAATAATTGATCGAATGCTTATGGGGTCGATTGGCTTGGACGAGCAAGATCCGATTACTAATTTGGTGTATAAAACATTTGCTGATAAGTTTAATGAAAAATATGACAATGAACTTTTGAAAGAGCAAAAAGAACTTTTAAAATATTATACCTCTTCGTTTATAGATAACGCATTGGAACTTAAGATATTTTTAAATGATGAAATTTCTAGACTCAAGGAACGATTGGAAAAAGCAAAGCAAATCAAAGAAATAAAAAAGGACCAGGAAATGCTCGACAAGACAACAATGGTCATTAAGCGTCTCGAATCATTAGCAAAAGAAAATATTAACGAAGACGTTCTTTTGATGGTCATGAAAACGCAAAAGCTTGTAAAGGAAATATATAACAATGCCAATAACGATTAAAATTGGTAAACCTACAAACGCTAAAGTTACATTAGAGTTAAATGTACGGAAGAGTCTTAGTGGAGATTTAATGATATTTGATCACGGCGACATTGATATTGTATTATCTTCAGCAAAGAATAAGATTACAACTTTTCCAAAAGAAACGATGTCTGATTTGGTGTATGGCGCCCAGAACAGGCTCTTCACTTATCTTCATAAGAAAGGCCTTGTTATTCCGGAATCTATCCGTGCGGGTTCTTTTTATGGTTCAATAGAAGCTGATATGGAAGCAACATCTTCTGAAGAACTGAGTACTCCTAAAATGACTCTTATTAATATTTCTAGATTTATTGATGAAGAGCGTCCATATTTTGAGGCCACAGAAGCTATTATATCCATGGACGACGAAGAGTTATTACATCCAGATAACACTGATGCCACAGATCTTGGTGAGGTACCTCAAAAAGTTGAACAAGGCTCTATACGAAAGGGATACGTTAGAGATCCATATTCATTGAGCTATTTGTATACGATGTAGGAGCATTTGTTGTGTCTGAAATGAAACTGATAATGGAGAATTGGAGGAATTATCTTGTAGAAGATATGGTAATTAGAAAACCTCTTTTTGAAGATTATGAATACATTACTGGCGTTTTAGGCGTTCCACTACCCCTCAGTGAATCTGGTGATGTTGTCCCATTAACCGAAGAATTAAAACAACAGATCCTTCAAGAACAAATGTTGTTTGAAGCATTTTGGGATGGGGCCGTTAAAAAAGTAAAAACGGTAGCTGGTCAAGTCGCTGGTAAATTTATTGATGCGGTTGAAGGTGTAAAACAATTTGGTAAAGACGGCTGGCTTATAATTCAACAACTATATCGTGTTTCTTCAGATCCAAGCTTGATTCAGCCGTTTTCAGAAACTCTTTGGACCCAGGCAATAAGCAATATTAAAGAAAAAGTTACTTCCGTGTTGCAGCAATTAATAGGCTATTTTTCTGAATGGAGCATGCCTTCACTTAGTGATATAACAACTAAGGCGGTAGATATCATTAGCAAATTATTTGACACTCTTCTCAAATTGGAGGGCTGGAAAAAGGCTGTTGGATTTGCCGGAATGGCAATTGGGATGATGTGGCTTTGGGATAAAGTTAAAGACTTCGTTGATCCGTATTTGGAGTGGGTTGAAAAGATTAAAGGCGCCCTTGATGATGCTAAAACTCAGATTGTGGAAGAATTTAAAGCATGGGTTCAAGATACTGTTAAGGCAGAACTTATTGGCTTTATACAGGGCCAGTTTGGAGGCATTATAGATAAATTGATTTCGGTAACTAGTGGCATTAAGCCATGGTGGGATGCTGCAGTTAAGGCGGTGGGAACTGCTGAATTAATCGTTAGAGCTTTGGGGCCGTCAATGAAACAGTTTGCAACAGCAACAACAGGTTAGAACAATATGGAACTTATAACTTTTATACTCGCAGCTTACGGCTTAACTCAAATATTAGTATACGGCAGCATTTTTAAGGGATGGCGCCCCACAGAAGGAAAGCTTGGAGAGCTATTCAGATGCCCAATGTGTATGGGATTTTGGGTAGGCGTACTTTTAATGTTTCTTTCTCCGTTTACAGAACTATTTAGTTTTGATGTATCTGTTGATAATTTTTTGATTTTAGGATGCATATCATCGGGAACTTCATATATATTAAATATGACATTTGGAGATGAAGGCATTAAACTTTCTAAAACAGTAGAGGTAAAAAATGACTAACTTTTGGACACAGAAATGGATGCTCCAACCAGTAAGGTTGTGCTGCAAGGGATCAAGATTCGCGCGGGTGGCGCCCGCAATATAAAGGAATAAATAATGGCAAAAGTACTTTTACGAGAATATTACGAACTATGCGAAGGCGGCGTTTGTCAAGATCTTTTGACAGAAGATGAAAAAAGATTTGTGGCCGGCGGCGGCATGATGCTTTCTGGCAAGTTACAAGAAGCCGATATACAAAATGGTAATGGTCGCGTTTATCCTTACAAAACTTTGATGAGAGAAGTTAAGAACTACCAGAAGCTCGTAAAAGAAAACAGAGCGCTGGGAGAGTTAGATCATCCAGACGATTCAGTTATTAACCTTAGAAATGCCTCACACATGGTTACTTCCGTTTGGATGGAAGACAAGAGTGTGATGGGAAAAGTTAAAGTATTAAATACGCCTTCTGGTAAGATTCTCAAAGAACTAGTCAACGATGGCGTTAAGCTTGGCATCTCATCTCGTGGGATGGGTTCGGTTAGCGAGGGGAATGGACAAACTATGGTGGAAGACGATTTTCAATTAATATGTTTTGATTTTGTTTCTGAACCATCGACTCCAGGCGCCTTTATGATGAGCGAAGCAAAAAGCTTAAAAGAACCAAATATTTTTACAAGAGCGGATAAAATTAATCGCTTATTAAACGAGATTTTAGAAGATGAGCAACTGGTCTAGTTTCGAAAATGATAAAGCCCTCATGGATGCATGGCGTTCCTATTTAAAAGAGGGAAAGCCACCATCATTTTTTTGGCAATCGTCAGAAGAGGAAGAGCCAACACCGGAAGAAGATTCTAGTCCTGGCGCCGAACGTACTTTTGGCCTCACCTCCAAGCAACCCGATTCGTTGATTAGTATTTTAGGCGAGTTGGGCTTTCTAACGCCAGAACAGCTACAGACTATCGTTTCTAAATTTACAGAAATTGCTGACGATGAAGGCGTTGTGTTAGAGGCTGTATCGCTAAAAGGCGCCACATCGGAGCAAGATAGGATTTTTAGTCCAGAAAGTACAGGACAAATATTACAACTTATTAGTACGTTAGGGCTACAGGGTGAACAGCAGAAACAATTATTAAAAGCAATTAACTACTGGGGGCGCGTTAATACTGTTAAATTTTCAATACCGACCGCTACCCCAGCAGCAGTTGCTCCCCCCGTTTCAACGAAACCACCGTCTGCGCTTTCCTTGACAGATGATCCTCCTCCCCATTCATGGGGCGCCGACAAGCCAGAGGAAGTCGGTCCTGGTCCCGAAGATTTAGTTGTTACAAAATCAGATGAGGAAGTAGATGAGGAAAAGGATGAGGAAAAGGCAGAAGTAGCAAAGCAGCATTTAGATAAAGCTGTAGCGGAAGACGATGAAAGCGGCATGCTTGCCTGGGGAAACAAGTGGCTCCGATGGAATCCGTTGACAGGCTCTGTTGTTGGCTTTGCAAATGGAATAGAATTTTTCAAAAAACACCCAGATATGCCCTTCGCCAAGCGCACACTTGGAGCTTTGATTTTGATGGCTGGTACCACCCTTGACTCCTTCGCGTGGGATATGTTGGATGACGAAGGCTTTGAGCTAATGGCTGAAGGTAATTACGTAGAAGGAGTGGTAGCACTAATAGGTAGAGAATATGAGAAGTTTATGAGGTTTGCTGGCGCTTGTGATACGATATCGCCAGTGGTGTGTACACCGAAGATATGGGGAAGCATTTCGGCTGCACTTGTTACTGCAGCCACCGTGCTCGGCGGCGGCATTGCTAGCTGGGCCACCGGTGGTGGTATGGCCGCGTTCATGTTGGCAATTCCCAGCATAGTTTGTCCTATGTCCATGATTTATGAGATGTTACCTAAAGAGGGGCTCCCGAACCTAGATGATATGAAAGAATTCGCAGATGATCCATATTTTAAAGGCGGCTATAAAGTAGAACCACAAATGGGAACAGTCGGAAGCCTTATTACCAGTACGGAGAAAAAAATAAAAGAAGGATATGGCTTGGATGGTAAAAAACTAGTTAAACCTAAAGATGTCACCAGGGAACAAAAAACCAATTATACAAAATATCTTCTTGGATTAAAGGCCCAGCAGAAACAAGATGAGGCTATTGAAGGCATACAAACCAAACTGGAGGGTTTGGCGAAAAAGAAGTCTGAAGAAGAGCCCGAGGCAGATGCAGTAGCAGTACAACAAGAACATATGATTTATGAAAGATGGCAACTTATCGCAGGAATTAATAAGAGAGTACTATGAAGAAAAATGATTTAAAAAAACTTATCAAACCCTTAGTTAAAGAGTGTATACATGAAGTCCTTTTAGAAGAAGGGCTTTTATCTAATGTTGTAGCAGAAGTAGCCAAGGGATTACAGGGAAACCTTGTTGTTGAGAAAAAACAAAAACAAAACAAACCTTTGTTTGGTGAAGAACTGAGACTGCAGCGCAAATCGAATGATTCCACAGCAAAGCTTCTAGAACATCGAAAAAAGTTAATGGATTCGATTGGAGGAGATGCCTACAATGGTGTAAACCTTTTTGAAGGCACAGAGCCAATATCCAAATCAGAACCCAAGCAAGGTCACTCAGATTTAGGGGATCCACGAGACTCTGGTGTGGACATTAGTTCACTTGTCGGCAATGCATCCCAAATCTGGAAAGCAATAAAGTAGGTATTTAATGACAAAACAATATAATGTTGGGGTTACTTCAAAAGAATGTAAAGGTAATCACGAAAGAATGATAAGAAAATTTATTAAGAAAGTTAAAAAAGCTAGAATTATTCAAGAAGTAAAGGACCGACAGCGTTATAAAAAACCGTCTGTTGCCAAGAAGGAAAAAAGTATCCGCGCCCGTCGCGCTCGACAAAAAGAAGAACGAAAAAGGCTGAGAGCACAACAAAAACGTAATAGAAATAATTAACAACTATTTATAATGAGAATGATATTTTAGGAGGTTCTTAATGCCAGAAAATTCATGGAAATTGGCACCCGGCTTACACCATGTGGGTGCATATCAAGTTAGCGCAAAGCCGTTTTGTTCGGGAAATATTGAATGTAAGGTTCACGTTGGCCCTATGCAAGTTAGTTTTCCCGGTGTTACATCGTGGTTATATGTTATTAATCGGGCCGGCGACGATTGTAAGGTTGGTTATTCAAAAAACGGGGTTTTAAACACAAACTATTTTGTGGTTCCTGCTAGTAGTTCTAATGGCGGTCCATCTTATTCTCCTCTTATGCCAGTTAAGGTATCAGAGATATGGATCAGTGGCTCGTCAGTTGTTGATATTGTAGCGGGAATTACTTATATTAGTGCCACCCAGACTAAAACCAACCTTGGCACTAGTTGGTCGGGTTCTACTGGGGTTGGCTAAATGGCTAATTTTGGCTGGGCATATGTTGATTGTGACGAGATTACTGGCGATCATTCTGGATCGTTCGGTCCTGCGTATTCGCTTCAGTTTGTAACTGAATCGGGTGGAGCTAGAACTACTGGTTCTATTCACTTAACATTTCGCACTGGCTCGCCTACTCAGTTAATGGGCGCCACGTTGATGTTAACTGGAACTTTAGCTGTTTCAGGGACTATTAGCGCTAGTCATTACGAAATTCATAATATTGCTACGATTGATTCGACAGGTTCGACATATTTTGGCAATAGTAATGATGATAGGCATATCAGAACGGGAAGTTTAACTGTTCTATCAAAATCAGGTGGTCTATCAAAATATATTTTGAGTGCGTCCAACCCTGAAGGGCGCGTCTGGGTAAGAGGATTTGGAGGAAATTATAAAAATGTTTCTTCTAGTCCTTATTGGGCACTTAAAGATGATTATATTATGGGCGTTTCAAATGCCAATGATACAACAATATATTTACCTAGCGCTTCACTTTTACTCGCCGGCGCAACATTAATCATTAAAGATCAGGTAGCTAGTAGGCCCCCTTCCAATAATAGAGTACGCATATCGGCTTCGTCTACCCCTGGTGGCTTTCAAGTTGATAATAGTTCACATTATACTTTACAAGACCCAATGGGTTCAATTACTTTATATTCTAATGGTTCACATTGGTTCGTAGTATAGGGATAATATTTGATTTGAGAGGGTTATAAATGGCCGATCTAACTAAAGTTGATGGCGTAGCAACAGATCACACAACAGCAATTGCGATAGGAAACGGTGGCGTTATAATGACAAGTGCCGATGGTGATACCTGGACAATACGAGAGATTGACGGCACCCCAGATGTACAATTAAGAGGAATTGCTTGTAATATCATTGGCGCAGGGTTGAGATAAAGAATATTCATTGGAACAAAGGAACAAATAATGGTTGATATTATAGTCTTTTTGTGATGAACAATACTATTTAATTTGAAAAAGTATTTTTAGGAGCTAATATATGTCCACTTTGTTAAAAGAAGCTATTGTTGATGCTACGGCTCTCCGCGAAGCGGCGTTGAAAAACGCTGAGTCTTCTATTGTTGAGAAGTATTCTGATGAAGTACGCCAAGCACTTGACAAGCTTTTAGAACAAGAAGACCTAATGGGTGCGGATCCCATGGCAGCAGACCCCATGGCAGCAGACCCCATGGCAGCAGACCCCATGGCAGCAGACCCCATGGCTGAAGGCGAAGAAGAGGTAGAGGATATCGTAGATGGTGTTCCTCTTTCTGCTACTGATGGTCTTTCTGAAATGGAAGGAAAGAATTTAAAACACCTTAAAGAAGAGGGTGAAGAAGTTAAGATAACTGTTGATTTAGATGCACTTCATGAAGCTGTCAAGGCTCTTCAGACTGAAGAAGACGACGAAGATGAAGTCTATGAAGAAGAAGTGGAACTAAATGAAGAAGATATACTCGCAATGCTTTCGGAAGATGGAGAAACTGAAGAAACCATCGAAGAGGCAGACGAGGATCCACAAGGCTCCGGAGAAATGGCCGACGAGGAAGGCAGCGCTGGAGAAGGCGAAGCAGCCGCAGCACAGAGTGCCGCTCAAGGCGAACAAGATGAAGAAGCCATGAAAGGCATGGAAGAGAGTGTCGATTCTCTTGTTGACGCAATTGTGGAAAAACTTACTGTAGACATGGGTGCGGATTTATCTGGTTGGGCCGGCCGTTCAGACGAAGACATGAGATATCAGATGGAAAAAGAAATGGCCCACCGTCGTAGCACAGATGTCGAAGAAGAATTAAAAGATTTGAAGAAGGCTCAAGAAGAGTTGATTTTTGAAAATAAGCAACTCAAAACGAGCAATAGAAAACACAAAGAAGTAGTGAAAGAAATGAAAGAAGCCTTGCAAGAGGTTAACATTTCTAACGCTCGCTTACTTTACACGAACCGTGTTTTGAGAAATACCTCCCTAAATGAGCGGCAAAAAGATAATATTGCCGAAGCTATTTCCAATGCTGGTTCAGTTATGGAGGCAAGGACAATATTTGAAACGCTTGAACGCGCAACGCCGGCACAAACTAGACGTGCTCCCCAATCGTTGAGTGAAGCAATCAATCGTCCATCTTCAATTATTCGTGCGTCTCGTAGAGAAGCACAACCAACTGATCCATTCTTGGATAGAATGAAAAAGTTAGCCGGAATTAATAAAAACTAAAAAAAAGGAGGTATTTATATTATGGCTGGAATTATGGAAAGATTAACTGAGGGTATCGTTAATCGTGATATGCGTGCTGAAGGTAACGCATTGTTAAATAAATGGGAAAGAACTGGACTTCTAGAGGGTCTAGATGGCGAGCGTAAACGTTCCGCTATGGCTCGTTTGCTTGAAAATCAAGCTAAAGAGCTTCTTCGCGAGAGTTCTTCGATGAGCGCTGGTGATGTTGAGGGCTTCGCAGCCGTTGCATTCCCAATCGTCCGTCGAGTTTTCGCAGGGTTGATCGCCAACGATCTCGTTAGCGTTCAACCGATGAGTCTCCCAAGTGGGCTCATCTTCTTCCTGGATTTCGTGTTCTCACCAAATCTTGGAGGATCCGGTCTTACTCAAACTGATCGATTTGGTAACTTAGTTAACAAGTCAATTTACGGTACTGATCGAGTCGGTGCTCAGATTACTGGGGGTGTCAGCTTGACTGACGTTTCTGGTAGTGACCTTTCAGGTCCGCGCACTATTGGTGGTCGTGGTTATGCCTACGGTTCTCCAACCGGCTCAGTCGCTACTACGACTAGTAACTACGCACTCAAGGGGCAGTTCGACCTTAATGGTGATGATGATGTGCAGGGCATGTCCGCAGCAAACCTGAAGCTGATCTTATGGGATCCTGATTTGATGGATCTTTCCGGAAGTGGTTACAAGGTTGTTGTTGTCGATGCTGCTAAGTCTGGTTTTACCGATGGCCAAGCAGATTTCGATAATCTTGCGGCTTTCCAGTCGACTAAGGCACAGCTTAGTTCTTCACTGTCTCAGGGTGTCACTCAGGGCTCTTCGACAGAAAACTTAGGATTAGTCCGTCGTTTGACTCGATTGGTTACTGCCACCGAGTCTGCTCAGGGTGTTGCGAGTGTTCGTTTTGTTATTACTTCACTTTCTTCGTCATCGGGTCTCGTTGCCGAAAGAGATGACTTGAACGTTACGGTTCCTATTGAAGATAAGCTACAGACTGGAGGCGCTCTCGGTTCAGTCATTGGTACGACTACTTGGGGTCTGGAAGGGAATGAAAACATTCCTGAGATCGACATCAAGGTCGACAGTGTTGCAGTCACCGCGCAAACCAAGAAGCTCAAGGCTAAGTGGACGCCAGAATTGGGACAGGATCTTAATGCCTATCACAATCTTGACGCCGAAGTCGAGCTTACTAGCATTCTCTCTGAGCAGATTGCTCTAGAGATTGATCGTGAGATTCTTGCGGATCTCGTTAACGGTGCAAATGCTGGTACTTACTATTGGTCGCGCTCACCAGGACTGTTCTTAAACCGCACAAATGGTATCGAAATTGGCGCTAGCTCTGCTGCTCCCGATTTCACCGGTACTGTCAGTGAATGGTATGAGACTCTTGTAGAGACTGTCAATGACGTTTCTGCTCAGATCCACCGTAAGACTCTACGGGGTGGAGCAAACTTCCTCGTCTGCGGACCTGAAGTTGCTAATATCCTTGAGTTCACGGCTGGTTTCCGCGCAAGCGTTACTGCTGACGACGATAAGGGTTCTGTTGGTGCCGTTAAGGTTGGTTCGCTTACCAAGAAGTTCGATGTGATTGTAGATCCCTACTTCCTTCGTAACGTTATCTTGATTGGCCGCCGTGGCTCTAGCTTCCTAGAAAGTGGGTATGTATATGCACCTTATGTGCCACTACAGACTACCCCCACGATCTTCGGCCCTGAAGACTTCGTGCCCAGAAAGGGTGTGATGACTCGTTACGCTAAGAAGATGGTACGTCCCGATATGTATGGTCTTGTTATCGTGCGCGGTCTCACTGGAGAAGCAGGCGCAACTAGCTAAAAACTAGTAACCAAATAAAACGTAAAGCCTTCGTCTTCGGACGGGGGCTTTCGTGTTTGTAGAACTACTTACAGATGAACTTAAAGTTCAAACCAAAGTTATCGGGTAGATTTTAAAGCTACCCCCTAGTATTGCTGAAATAGATCAATGCAGGGACACGATTATAAAAGGAGGGTTTTTAACTATGGGAACAAAAAGAGTTGGCCTCGCGAGAATGCAGGCATTAATAGAGAATTTAAAGAGAGATATTAACTGGCAGAACGCCACGTCTCAGAATTTGGTGCTTCGAAAAACCGCCGGCGCGGCGGGTGCTCAAGGCCCTACTGCAATTGTTGTAGGAAAGAATGGAGGCCAAGGCCTGGTGGCCACTGCCACCGGTGCAGCAGATCCTTTTACGGAGTCTTCAACGCAGCTTTTTGACTTTGGTACATTGCTTTATTATGGAGATAGAGTATTTCGCTATGCAGGTATCGGTGGAGTCGCTGTTACTGCTGGCAAGTGTTTACAAGCTGCAGCCCTTTATAACGCTAATCACCGCGACATGGCCGTGCAAGCTGCTGCTGCCGCTGGTGCAACGTCGGTGGCTGTAACATTTGGCGGCGACACTGATGCTGCTGAAGATCTGTATGCAGAAGGCTATCTTCACGTTAATGATGATGCCGGCCAGGGCCAGCTTATGAGAGTCAAATCACATGCTGCCGTTGATGCGGGCGTATCCACCACCTGCACACTTAATCTGTATGACAAGGTAGTAACTGCATTAACTACATCCAGCAAGGCTGACCTAATAATAGCACCATACAATGACCTTGTTGTGGCGCCGGCCGCCGAAACCGGTCCTGTTGTTGGTGTTACCGTTATAGATATGACAGCGGATTATTACGGCTGGGTTCAGGTGAGCGGACCCTGTTCTGTTCTTACTATTGGAACTGTAGTTCTGGGCAATCATGCTGTTAGGTCCGGTGGCACCGCCGGCGGTGTCGCTCCCGCAACGGATGATCTTCTCCAGAATCTCGGAGCAGTCATGGTTGTTAATGGCAACACTGATAATAGTGTTATTTGGTTAAACATTGAGTAATCGTACAGTTATTAAGTTATAAAATAAACCTTTAAAGTTTTGCCCCCTTCCAACCGGTTGGGGGGTTTTTGTTTCGAGAACAAAGCCTAAAAACGCCAATCTCCTAAAAAATACCGCCGCCAAATTTTTGAGATTTTCGTTTTATAAAAATAAAACTATTTATTATATAACAAGGAGTTCCCATGGGAAAGAAAAGAAGATTAAAGTCTGCAAAGGCGAAGTTTAGCACTAAACATGCTAGTCATCCTCGTATGCAAAATTTAAATAGAGAGGAGGTACCTGAAGTAGAAGCTACATCGCCCGACCCGGAGCCGGAAGTTGTCGTTGTCTTACAAGAGGAAAAAAATGAAATAAAACCAAAACCTCCGCCGAAGCCAAAAACAGCTAAAAAGCCTCGTCGCACAACAAGAAAAAAGACAACTAAAAAGATTGAACCCATATCAACTTGATTTTAATTTGTTTCAGAATCAAAGCCCTCAGTAATCTGGGGGTTTTGTTTTATAAAACACTATTTATTTAATGAATATTTAAGGAAATTAGATAATGCCAACAAACTTAGCTCCTACGTCTACCCAAAGTTCAGTAATATTGACCTCTACAGGAAGTGTTACAGATGTGGCCTCCGCTGTTCCATTTGGAGCATATACAGGATCTACGGATTTTTTAAGTGGTGCTGCTTTACAAGTTTCATTTGTATATAAGAAGCTTGGCGGCGATGTAGTAGATATTGAGCTAACACCATCGAACGTATATGCTGCTTATGAAGAGGCTGTGTTGGAATATTCTTATATTTTCAACCTTCATCATGGAAAAAATACACTTTCTAGTGTTCTGGGCGCAACGACTGGTACATTTGATCACAAGGGAGATAGAAAATCGGGCCCAAGTGGAGTTAACTTAAAATATCCTAGATATCAGTTTACATATGCCATGAATGTTGGCGATGGAATGGCCGGCGCTGCTGGTTTTGGTGGAACAATTACTGAATATTCTGCATCTTTTAAACCTGTAACGAGCAAACAAGATTACGATATTCAAAGTATTATTTCAAGCTCATCAGCGTCGGGGGTCAATGAAGACGGAAAGGATGTCCCCTATGCTGGAAAAGTTGGTGACAACAGGGTTTTCATCACAAAAGTTTTTTACATGTCTCCACGGGCCATGTGGCGCTTCTATGGCTATTATGGAGGTATAGGCGTGGTCGGTAATTACTCTACCTATGGACAATTTTCTGATGATTCAACATTTGAGATTATTCCTACCTGGCAAAACAAAATGCAAGCCATAATGTATGAAGATTCAATTTATACTAGAACATCTCATTATTCATATGAGCTAATTAATAATAAATTGAGATTGTATCCCAATCCAACCGAATGGGCATTTAAACAGGCAGATAGTATATGGGTTAGATTTTATATTAAGACTGATGCTTGGACAGAGGACGATAATTATAAATCTGGCATAGAAGGTGTCAATAATGTTAACACAATGCCTCTTGATAATATTCCTTATCAAAATATTAATGCTATTGGTAAGCAATGGATCCGAAAATATGCATTATCAGTTTGTAAGGAGATGCTAGGTCAAATTAGGGGCAAGTTTACAACAATTCCTATTCCTGGTGAAAGTGTAACATTAAATCACTCTGAATTATTATCGCAAGCAAAAGAAGAACAGCAGCAATTGAGAGATAAATTAATGGAAATCTTGAAAGAGATGGAATATACTGAGCTTATTAAGAGAGACGTTGAGATCACAGAGGCAGCAGAGAAAACATTAAAAAGTTCACCATTACCAATATTTGTAGGATAAATAGAGTATGTCTAATGAATGGAAAAAGCCAGCACAGCCTCCTCCACCTCTCTTTCTTGGAAAGAAAGAGAGAGATCTTGTTAAACAAGTTAATGATGAGCTTATCGAAAAGATCATCGGCCAACAGGTTCTTTATTATGCTATTGATTTAGAAACAACTAAGTTTCATGAACTATATGGCGAAGCTATTGAAAAAACATATTTACCACCTGTGCGTATATTCGCACTTGTAGAATATACTGATTTCTCAACGACATATATGGAAGGCGCCGGCGTCGATAAGTCTTGGGAGATTAATATACATTTTCATAAAAGAAGACTAGAAGAGGATCAAAACATGTATGTGCGCGAAGGTGATTTCGTATTATATAATGATTATTATTTTGAAATAGTTAAACTTCAAGAGCCTAAATTGCTATTTGGTCAAGCTAATAGGGAATTTGAAATTTCCGCTAGATGCCTTAGAGCTAGAAAGGGGTTATTTGATGCTACCTGATAATTTTGATTTTGCAATGTTGTCTCCCGGTAATTATAATTTACGAGAAGTGGGCATTTTGGAATCCACAATTGAAACAATAGATTATTCTATAGTGTCATGGTTAAAAGAAGATTTAAAATTGATGGCGCGCACTAATGATGGATATACAACAGTTCCGGTTTTATGGCAAGTTCCAGAAAGAGCATATCAAGTTAAACACAATAGAGATTTAAGAGATGATGCTGGTGCTTTAAAATTACCTTTGATCTCCATAGAGAGAACTGGCATTACAAAAGATCCAGCCAAAAAAGGGGCTTTTCAAGCACATTATTACTCTAAAAAGAAAGATGGCAGATCCGGCCGCTGGGTTATCGCTAAAAGAATCGTAGAAGACAAAACTAGAAATTTTGCTGTTGTAGGAAATATCCGTCGCGCCAATTACTCTTCAGGAGATGAAAAGCCTCAACGTTATACTCCAAGGGTAAATAAAAAAGTTATTATTCAAAGCTTGTCCATTCCGATTCCTGTATATGTTAATGTAGAATATAAAATTGTTATTAAAACAGAATACCAACAGCAAATGAATGATTTATTGGTGCCGTTTATGTCTCGTACCGGCCAGATTAATGCCTTCACAATGAAGAGAAACGGCCATTTATATGAAGCATTCATCGATCAAGGCTTCGTCCACAACAATAATGTTAATAATCTCGCTGAAGAAATGAGGATGTTTGGTTCAGAGATCACAATTAGAGTGTTGGGATATTTAATTGGGGAAGGAGAAAATGATGATCGTCCGTTGGTTATAGTAGACGAAAACGTTGTAGAAATAACATTCCCATCGGAAAGTCCAGTTCCTGAAGGCAACGATGACTTTTTTATTCCTTAAAGAGACGCCGTTAGCAAATGAAAATACTATTTAATTCATGATTACACTATCATTTATATGATTTTAATAACGAGGAATCCACAACATGTCAGTTAAGAATTTTAAATTTGTATCTCCTGGGGTGTTTATCAATGAAATTGATAACTCCTTTATTCCGAAATCGGCTGTTACGATTGGTCCGGTGGTTATTGGGCGCGCCCAACGCGGTTTAGCAATGCAGCCCGTCACGGTCGAATCATATTCTGACTTCGTTACAATGTTTGGGGACACCGTTCCAGGAAATGGGGGCGGTGATATTTATCGTGATGGAAACTATCAATCCCCAATGTATGGAACATATGCCGCAAAGGCTTTTTTGAGAGCAAACGTTGCTCCTCTTACATATGTCAGGCTTCTTGGAACAGAAAACGCAAACAAAACTACTGCCGGCGCAGCCGGTTGGGAAACAACTGATGACCCCGGCTCCGACATTTCGGGTACCCCCACCAACGGTGGTGCATATGGATTATTCGTCAATGTAAGCTCGTCTACGTCAGCGCAATCGTCCGGTGTGTTTGATTTTGGAACTGCTTCTTTGGCGGCTATTTGGTATGTTGACCAAGAAGGAAGTGTTCGGCTGAGTGGAAGCTTGTTTCATACTCCTGTTAATACCAATCTAACTTCTGGAGTTGGCTATGTCCTTCAGAATGATTCAGATTATTTATTTACAGTTACTGTATCAAGTTCTCTTCAGGGCGAAAGAGACATTAAGTTTGGTTTTGATGATTCATCTGAGACTTTCATTCGTAAGCGGTTTAACACCAACCCCCAATTGTGTGCAACGGCGGGGGCCTTTTATCCCTCTGCTTCGGCTGTACGGTATTGGCTTGGTGAAACATTTGAACAAGATTTACGAGACTCCAGCTTAGTTGGTGTTGATTCCTACGGTGTAATATTGCCGCTTGGAACTAATGCCAATGCGGCAGCTGGTGCGCACTCGATGCGTCGTTCTTCTATGGAAGGTCGTACAAGTTGGTTTATTGGACAGGATCTAAGTGGCCAAACTGGAAGTTATAGGCCCGAATCCATGCAAAAGCTTTTCCGTCTCATTGGTCGCGGCCATGGCGAATGGTTACATAAAAACTGTAAGGTTTCAATTGAAAAGCTTAGGCAGTCTAATACGACTACTTCAGATTATGGTACTTTCTCCCTTGTTCTTCGTCAGCTAAGTGATACGGACAACAAAGTGGTTGTGTTGGAGAGATTTGACAATCTAACGTTAGACCCAACGGCGCCTAACTTTGTTGCACGTAAAATTGGTGACAAATATCTTAGCTGGAACACTAGCGAGGATAGACTAAAAGAATACGGTGATTATAACAACTTGTCGAGATTTGTTCGTGTTGAGATGAACGCGGATGTAGAAGCCGGCGCCACAGATGCTCAGTTGCTTCCGTTCGGATACTTTGGACCTCCAAAGCCCAAAGATCTCCATCTTTCTGGCACCCAGCCTGGATCGGGCACCGGTACCACTGACCCAGCACTCGATAGTTCATTTATTTACTATCCCGCGCAACTGGCTTATGCGAATACAACTGCGGTTTTAAGTGGATCTACACTCCACCGTGGTCCCGCCGGCACCAACGTCAGTGGCTCTCTGACTGGTTCATTGAAGTTCCCGCAAGTACGCTTGAGAACGTCAGCTTCTGATGGCGGCTTAAGTGATCCGACGAAGGCTTATTTCGGAATGCAAACTACACGTACTGCCACTAGCACTACACATGATCCAAGTGTTGCGGATCCTCATAGGTTATGGTTTGGATCATTTCCCGATGACCCAACCACTTATGGTTCTCAAGCTCCAAGCGCTCTTTCCGGGGTTCTAGCTTGGGGGTATGTCTTCTCAATGGATGATATAAAACTAGATGGACTAACAAATGTATATAACTATGCTTCTGGGGCCCGCTCTGGAGGTACAAGCGTAGGAGCTTACACTACACTTCTTAACGCTGGTTATGATAGCTTCACGGCTCCTTTCTGGGGTGGATTTGATGGATGGAATATCCTGGTACCTGATCCGCTTTATAACGTAGGAATGGGAACAAGCGCCACAGTACTTAATAGCGCCCCTTATAACACTATTAAGCAGGCCATTGACACAGTGGCAGATCCAGAATATGTTAATATGAACCTACTAAATGTTCCTGGCTTGACCAACGATTCATTAACGGCTCATATGATTAATGTTTGTGAGGAGAGGGCAGATGCGCTGGCACTTATAGACTTGGCTAACATATATATTCCTTCTCATGAGCGTTACTATTCTGATAAGTCTGATAGAATTGGAACAACTCCAACTCAGGCTTCTAATAACTTAAGAGACAGACGGATTGATTCCAGTTATGGTTGCACATTCTATCCTTGGATTCAGACTCGCGATGAAATGACTGGAAGACTACTCTGGATTCCGCCTTCAGTTGCAATGATGGGCGTTCTGGCTAGTTCGGAAAGAAAATCAGAAATCTGGTTTGCGCCGGCAGGATTCAACCGTGGAGGCCTTTCCGAAGGTGCTGCAGGAATTCCTGTTACAGGCGTTACAGAAAGATTAACATCTAAGTCTAGAGACCTTCTTTATGAACAACGTATTAATCCGATTGCTTCGTTCCCATCCAGTGGAATTGTTGTCTTTGGACAAAAAACATTGCAAGAGCGCCAATCTGCACTAGATAGAATCAATGTAAGACGTTTGGTTATTTACTTGAAAAAGCAGATTTCCATTCTTTCAACACAGATTTTGTTTGAGCAGAATGTACAGGCAACCTGGAATAGGTTTAAGTCACTTATTGAGCCTTTCCTAGCAAATGTTAAGACAAGATTTGGTATTACTGACTATCGACTAATCCTTGATGAGTCAACCACAACACCAGATCTTATCGATCAGAACATTCTTTATGCTAAGATTATGATTAAACCCGCAAGAGCAATCGAGTTCATTGCAATCGACTTTGTTATTGCTTCAACCGGTGCATCATTCGATGATTAAAAAGGAAGGGGGATTTTTCCTCCACTACACTAATTAAAATAGATTATAGGAGTCCCTAAAAATGGCATTTTGGTCAACAAACTTTGGTGAAGATACAACACTTAAAGATCCGAAAAGAAAGTTTCGGTTTACGATAGAATTTCAAGGAATTCAAGCCTCGCAGGGAGGAGCTTCGCTGTGGTATGCTAAAACAGTTACGAAGCCATCCTTTCAGATCGCTGCTTCTGAACATAAGTTCCTTAATCATACTTTTTATTACCCCGGCTCGGTAACTTGGCAGGATGTTTCAGTAACACTAGTCGATCCTGTTGAACCAGATATGGCTGCAACTCTTTCTGATATTGTGGTACAATCAGGTTATGCTCCACCTACTGACTCTACTTCTTTGTCTACAATGTCAAAAGCTAAGGCTGCTGGCGCACTGGGAACAGTTATTATTACCCAAATCGATTCAGACGGAAACCCCTTGGAAACTTGGACTCTTTGGAACTCATTTATGACGGAAGTTAAGTACGGTGATTTGGGATATGGAGAAGATGATCTCACAGAGATGTCGGTCACCCTTAAGTACGACTGGGCCCGCGTAGAAACTGCTGGTGGATCTTCAGCAGTCGCCGGTGGTGGCGGATCAGAGTTCTTCGGAGTATAATATTATAATCACAAGAGAGGTGTATATTGTCGAGAAATAAAGAACGCCTAGGTGGCGTTCAACAACAGGATACTAGTCCCCCGCCGCAAATGACACAAGCGGCTTCTGAGGGGTCTGGATTTTCCTTTGTCGTCCCTACAGAAATTATTGAATTGCCATCAAAAGGCAGATATTATCCAGAAGGCCATATTCTTCATGGCGAGGACAATATTGAAATTCGTCAAATGACAGCTAAAGAAGAGGATATGTTGACTTCTAAAACTCTTCTAAAAAAAGGTATTGCGTTAGACAGGGTTATCTCCAGTCTGATCGTAGACAAGCGTATCAATCCAGACTCACTACTTGTGGGTGATAGAAATGCCCTTGTTATTGCTGCGCGCGTGACGGGATATGGAAGCGAATATATTACACAGGTGACATGTCCTAGTTGCGAGGAGAAGCAAGATTATAAATTTGATTTGAATGCTGTTAATATCTATGAAGGCGGAAGATTAGAAGATCTTGAGGTGACAGCTAATGAAGATGGAACTTTTGATGTGATACTTCCAAGAATTAAAGTAAGAGTGACATTTAAGTTATTGACAGGAAGAGACGAGAAGTCAGTAATCAGTGGAATAGAAAGTGATCGTAGACGTAAAATGCACGAAAGAAACGTTACGAGACAACTGGTTAATATTATTGCAGGAGTAAATGGAGACAGTTCTCAAGAAGCTATTAATTATTTAGTCCAAAACATACCCTCTTCGGATTCACGTCACTTGCGTCTGGCATATAAACTTGTTGCGCCCAACATTGATTTAACTCAACATTTTGAGTGTATCGAGTGTGATTTTGAGCAAGATATGGAGGTTCCGCTTACAGCGGACTTTTTTTGGCCTGACAGATGAATATATAGAAAACATTTATGAACAGTTTTTCTTTTTGAAATATTCGGGTGGATGGTCCTTTTCTGAGGCTTATAATTTACCAGTTGGTTTAAGAAAATGGTTTGTTAATCGCTTGATTAAACAGTTGGAAATGGAAAAAGAGGCAATTGAAAAAGCCTCAAAGGGCACCGGCGGTAATTATCAGACATTAACGTCGAAAAATCAGCCATCGCCACCACCTAATATAAGAAGACAGGGTAAACGTTAGCCCTGTCTTTTTCTATTTGAAACTAATTAAGTTGAAGCATAATAACTTTTACTTTTTTTAAGGGATTTTTTAAACATGGCCACACCAACTCAAGAAGAGCTAAATCTCCTTATCGAGGCCGCCAAAGTCGAAAAAGAACGCCTTGATTCCACCAAGGAACGTTTAAAGATAAGGCAGGATGAAGCGGATCTGGCACGTGCCAGTAATGCTCTTAATAGAGAACAATATAAACTAGCAACACAGGCGATAGACGCAAGAAAAGACGAGTTAGCCACATCAAAGGAACAATGGGAGACAGAACAAAAGATACTAGAGGCTCATCGATCAATAATCGCAGCCTCAAAAATAAAATATGATTCTGGTACAAGATTGGTTGCACAGAGCGAAGCCCAACTGCAGTTATTACAATTGGAGCTAGAAGAACTAATAAAACAAGGCGATGCATCCGAAGAGGACTTGGAAAAAGCCAAGAAAAAAATAAAGGACTTGACAAAAACTCTGGGAATCCAAAAGAAGCTCTCAAAAGAGTTAGAAATTCAAGATCCTTTGGCTCAAGGACTGGTTGAAAAAGGTCATTTATGGAACCAAGCTCGTAAAGATGGTCTTATGGGAGAGTTGGCCCTTGCGAAGGGTATAAACAAAACCAATCAAAAGCTAGATAAGGGCCTTAGCATATTCTTTGCTAAGATGAAAGAAATGGTGATGGGCCTGGATAAGGCAGAAAACCAATTTGAAAGAACAACCGGTCTGGGTAAAGAGTTTTCTCTCCAGGTTAGAAGTACCTATAAAGACTTAAGAGGCTTGGGGGTAAGCGCCGAACAGGCTGCAGAATCTCATCAGAATTTGGCCAAATCTTTTACTGACTTTACTATGATGGCGCCTGGTGCAAGACAAGAACTGGCTGATACGGGTGCTGTTTTAGGAAAACTAGGCGTTGCTGCTGGCGATTATGCGAAAGGTATACAAACCATGACAAAAATGCTTGGGCAAACCGCAATGGAAGCGGAAGAAACGTCAAGAGAACTTGTGGCGTTTGCGAAAGATATTGGTGTGGCACCAGGCGACCTATCTGCCAAATTTGCAGCTATGGGCCCACAACTAGCCAAATTTGGGCGCGAAGGAACAAAAGCCTTTAAAGATATGGCTGCTATTTCCAAGATCACAGGCATGGAGATGGAAAAGGTTCTTGCTATTGCTAACAAGTTTGATACTTTTGAAGATGCTGCAGGAATGGCTGGTAAATTGAATGCAGCATTGGGTGGCAACTTTGTCAACGCGATGGACATGATGATGGAGACTGATCCTGCAGCCCGTTTTGGTATGGTTCGAGATGCAATCAAAGATGCGGGATTGTCATTCGATGATATGAGCTATTATCAGAAGCAATTTTATACGGAATCGTTAGGATTGTCTGATGTAGGCGATCTGGCCATGGCATTGTCTGGAAACATGAACGACTTATCGGGTGATATGGGCAAAACGAGCAAAGATCTTGTCGCCATGAAGAAACAGGCACGCGGCGTTCAAGATATTATGGACAAGTGGAACTCCGTTTTGGCCCAATCGGCTCCTCTGCTTATGGGAATCGCGGATGCGCTCTCCAATGGACTAACTTGGCTCCAGGAACATAAGGAAGCTATGAAAATGATTATTCCAATAATGGTTACTATGAGAGGGGTGACGTTTGCGTTGTCTATTGCCCAAGCTTTAGCTACTATTACTGGCAAAAAACAAACTGTGATGTTTCTGGCGATGGCCGCCGCAGTCGCAGCGCTTGGATTTTTGTTATATCAACAAACGTGGAGTTCTAATTTTGTGGAAGCAACCATTGGACTCGCTGCAGCGTTTGCGATAGTGGCGGTTTCGGTTAAATATGCTGGAAAACAGCTAAGAAGGAACAAAGGCGCAATGCTGGCCGTTGGTCTTGCGATGTTGTTTATGGGCATTGGCGTTGGCATCGCAACAAAAGGTTTTACTGACTTTGTAGCAGTTTTACTCTTAGCTAACGATCAAACGGGTCTTATAATAGGCTCATTGATAGCTGTTGGTGTTACACTCATAGCCTTGATGGTTGCAATGGCAGTTTTTGCAGTAAAAACAGGAGGGATTGGTGTAGCCGCTGTTTTGGCTATGGGGTTCGCATTTTTAATGCTAGGAGCGGGAATCTATCTCGCAGTAGAGGGATTTGAAAAGCTTATTGGATTGGTTGAAACGCTAACCGGTGAAATTATGACGAAATTAGCTACTGTGTTTAGCACGTTAGCCGTGGGTTTTGCGCTGTTTGCCAATCCGGTAACTCTTTTAGGAATGGTCGCGTTTAGTAGTTCGATAAGCAAAATAGCGTTTTCGCTTTCACTGTTGGCACTAGCGATTACGCCAATTGTAAAACCACTCACAATGATATTCGGTATGATGACCGGTTTGGCGATGGGTGGAATGGCTAGCGTTACGGAGACATTTGCGAAAGTCGAAAATATTGTTAACAAGATTAAAGAGATGAATGCCATGGAAATGGCAGCGTTGGCTGTTACTATGGGTGCCGTTTCGGCATCAACCGTAGCGACTGCCGCTGCAGCACCGGCTGCAGCCATGGCCGGCGGAGTCGGTGGAGCAGTAAAAGGGATGATGCCTGGGTCCACAAAGATTCAAGTAAAACTTGATGAGACACAAACTAAGAAATTCTTAGAAGGTAACTGGGCAGAATCATCTGGCAATCACGCCATTGGATCAGCGGCGAGTAGAGATTAAAAGGAGAACAATAGATGTCTGAAAACGATGATGAAAAAAGTAAAAAATATGATTTTTATAATAGTGACTTTAATTCAGCTAAATATTTTAAAAATAGTCAAGTTGTAGTTGGTGATGCCAAAAAAGTAACCTATTTTGTTGACGGTTCTGATGCTTATGCCAATTTAAGAAAACTATTCATTTCATTCCAACACGTTCCAACCCAAAGATCCATATTCTTTAAAGCTTTTATAACAGCTTTTAACGAGACGTTTAATAGTGACTGGTCTTCTGAAACCGTATATGGTAGAGCAGATCCTATTTATTTGTTTAAGCAAACACAAAGAAAGATTTCTTTAACCTTTAAAGTTCCCGCATCTTCGGTTAGTGAAGCGTATGAAAATCTAGGCAAAATTCAAGGATTGGCACAATTTTTATATCCCAATTACACTGACGTACAATCAGCACAGACTATTTCTCAGTCTCCTTTGGTTAGATTAAAAATTATGAACTTACTTAGAAACACGAATGATAGATTTTCTAATATGGATCAAGATTATGGAGCTTCTTCAGCGGAGGCAGATGAAGTCGCAACCACCGATAAGGGGCTTACTGATTATTCCAATTTACAAACTTGGCAATCACATGATGGTTTATTGGGAGTAATAGACAACCTTACAATAAACCATAATCTAGAGAGCGACGACGGATCTTTCGTTATTGGTCAAAATGCTATTTTGCCAAAATTTTTAGATGTTAACTTGTCTTTCTCTCCGATTCATGAGCATGCATTAGGTTGGGACGAAAATGGTATTTTTGGCGGCACATCGGGGCGCCCAGACGAACAAAGATTATGGCCATATGGTGTAAATCTTAAAGATGCAGAAAAATTATATGAGGAAGATGTACAAGCTGGAAACGACATCGATAAATTAATTGAAGACGGTCAGGGTGCTAGCGAGGCTCGTGAATCTGAAGATGCCGCCGTTGCTAATGCGGAGGCACGCTATGCTGGGCTTTTTGGTCAAATGAGACTAAAGAAAGATTTAGAATCGGGAAGCGAAGCAGCTTTAGACTATGCTGTTTCTCAGGCAACCGCTGGAGAATATAGTGATAAACAGATTGATAAACTTCAATCGGCAATAGAAGTTGGTACTACTTCAGAAGAAGGTTTTGGATCAGAGTAGATAACAAGGAGCTAAATAATGGCAAGATACAGTAGATACAGAATATTAAGAAACGCTAGCGAATATTATGCTCCATTGAGAGAGGGGAGGGATGTCAAGATTATAGAACATTTTGAAACCCCCACATTATCTCACCCCACCGTTGCTCAACGTACCGCTTTAAAAACAACAAGACATATTTGGAAATATGGGGATAGACTTTATAAAATGGCCAATCAATATTATGGAGATGTTAGGTTTTGGTGGATTATAGCATGGTACAATGGTGCCCCCACAGAGGCAAGTCTCAAAGTAGGGGATGCCATTGAAATTCCGTTAAATATTGAAGACGCATTGCGCGTATTAGGGATGGCTTAAAAATGGTAATGGGCCCAACTGACACGTCAGAGACCACTGAAAGCGAAGAAGTAGATTCTGTAAATGCTGAGTTATCTAAATGCGGGCTTAGTGTTGACGAATCACAGCTTGGAGAGAATTTAACACAGCATTATGAAGAAGGCGGCTGCGAGGCCCTAGGGTGCGCCAAGGCCTCAGCGGTCCAGGCGCAAGCCTATGAGGCTTATATAGATCAGATCAAAGAAAAAATAACAGAGATTGATGAAGCTTACCAGGGCGCATTGACCATAGCAATAGACACCTATATAGGGGCTAGTTCGGGCATGTCCGTTCTGACCGGCGAACCTCATCCTGAGCCGGCCCGCCTTCCAACTGTTTCATATAACCACCCTGATGGATACGCCGCTGTGGCTTCTTATACAACAGATCTTGAAGAAAGCACAGGAGAATTGCCTTGGAATCAGATGATGGAGCACACAAGACAGCTTTATGGTCCGCTAACAATGGAAGGGACTGCCGATGTAAAAACTACGGAAGCCGGCCATCGAATTGAGGCCATCAAATCGGGTGCGCTGTCCGATTACCAAATAATATTTGGTGGAAATGTGGGCCTCATCCACATGGAAGAGAATGAATCGTATCTTGGTGATCTCCTCACAGAAGCTCAACTACAAGCAGTCGCTGATGGTGCTTCTGAAATATATTCATTGTTTGAGCTTGCAACCGGCGCCCTGGCAGCAATGGAGACGGAGCTAAAATGCTTTAATGACTGGCGCGAGCCCATGTATGAACTATCGGGCGAGGATATGGCGTTGAGCCACGCCGAGAAAACGTTTCATCTTGCATGTATGTTTGGCACTCCAGGAACGCCTGAGTACAAACCATGTGAAGATGCCAACAAAAAAGCAGCAGGTTCTTATTTAGCTGGACAAGGCAAAAAAGGCGCCCCGGCCGGCGCAGCCAAACAGTTTAAAAAGAGGGTTTTTAAAGAGCAATGTTTTTTGTTAGCTAAAATTATTGAAATTGCAGACTATAAAAAGAAAGTTATTGATTCAACGCCACAATTTCGTAAACCGCTGCCATATCATCCACATGATGCTGCAAAGCCAAATGCATGCTTGATGGTTGATGGCGATTCTTTTGGCTTTATCAATAAGTTGACCCAGCACCCTCATCAAAAAACATTTTTTGAGATGAGAAACAAGGATATTTCCACATTAGTACCCATGATAAGGCTTTATAGAGTTGAAATGAGCAAGGATGGAAAAGATGAAACACAACAAGAATTTGATTTTAAAAGTTTCCATCCATGGGAAGACACGAAAGATATAATATTTTCTGATAAAACTAAAAGGGGCTATGGGGTAGGAATTAAAAACTTCGAATTTACATATGAAGGTAGTAACCCTTTTGCTGTCAAAAAAAGCATCAAAGCAAAATTAACAATTTTTGCTAATAATTTCCATGAACTTTTAAAAGATAGAGGTGGCTATCGGTACGTTGATTTGGCGTTAAAAACTGGAACTGGCACTAGAGCAAATTTAGAGGGTTTATCAGAGGAGCAGATAAAAGAAGTAGAAGAAAACTTATCAATGTTAAATTTTCGTTTAAAAGCGGTCGTAGGCTGGGCGCGCCCAAATGGAAACACAACACACTTTGGCAACTATTCAAAGAAGCATTTACTGAATGCAATTGCCGATTCATATGTAACTTTGAATCTAACTCCAACAATACACGAGTTCAACCTAGATGATCAGGGGCGTGTCACTTTTGTGGTTAATTATCTTGCTTATATTGATGATTTTTTTGATCAACCTAATTTTAATATTTTTGCCGATATCGAAACTGGTAAAAATATACTTTCTCGTCAAATAAAATATAAATTTCTTGGGAAACATTGCGAAAACGAAGAGTTATCAACATTAAAAGAAAAAGAAATGTCAGATGTGGACAAAGATAAAGATGCATCATTACAGGTTATAATAAAGAAATTATTAACAAAAGGTAGAATGAAATATATTAATATTTCTCGTGATCAATTAAAGCAATTTACTTCAAAAGGGCCTTTTTTCGAAATGCCAATGGAAACAGCCATTTATTCAGATCAATCAGCGATTAAATCCATGGCCGGCGACTATATGGCGGAAGCCAATAAGGTTATCGATAAAGAGGGCGAAGATGGTTCCATGGCTCCTGCAGAAGCTGTCGCGGCATCCACAAAAGAACCCACCGAAGAAGAGGCCCTCGCCGCAAAGGCAGAACAGGCCGAGAAAGACAAACTAAAAGCCTCAGTTAATTTTTCTGCCATCGTTAATAATCCCAATAATGAACAAATCGCCTTTTTCTTTATCAGTGACTTGATAGATATTATTTTAGAGGGCATTGAGGGATATTTAGAGAAAATGCCAGAAGAAATCAGCGAAGTACAAGGAATAGGATGGAGTAAAGATGAAAAAAACGCAGAAATTAAAAAACTTACGGGACTCCATACACAATATAAGAAACTTAGAATTTTATTAGGCCCTGTTGAACTGGTTAATCCAAATGGTGATAGTAAGTTTGTTAACTTTGGCGATCTTCCTGTTTCTGCCAAATATTTTATGGAATGGGTAACGGAAAAAATGTTAAAGAAAGAAGAAGTTGTTTTTCCACTTAGTCGATTTGTCAAAGAACTTTTTACCAGCTTAATAAATGATTTCTTAAATAATGATACATGTTTTAGTGTTTTGGCAAAACAAAAAACAAGATTAAATCAAGCGGTTCTTACTTCGTATAACAATAAGAACCGTAAACTTGATGAAATAACTGATTTTATCGCTTATGGAACATACAGATCAATTGAAGGCGATGAAGTAAAAATGAGAAGCATATATAAAAATCCCGGCCCTGTTGGAGACAATCCTCCATCTCGGGCTCTTATCAGTCGAATGCCACAGCCAATGTTAAATATTTCTGGACCACCTGGGATACCTATTCCGGAAGCGGGTGTTGGCAGAGAGATTAATTTTTTTGTATTTTATGCCGGCCGCACTCAGCCTACCGAATATATGAATGGTCTTCGTTGGCAAGACGAAGAACGTGGAATATTTCATTATATGTTAGGTAAGGATAGGGGCATTGTTAAAACAATTAGTTTGACTAAGACAGACTCCAAATTTTTAAAAGAGGTGCGCTTCGAACAAGAGGGATATTTGGGACTAGAACAGCTTAGAGAAGTTTATGATGTAAATATTAAAACTTATTCTAATGTAAAAACGTTTCCAGGCACCTACATATTTGTAGATCCGCATGGTTGGGCGCCTAATACAATTGCTGATGAAGGTATATATGACCTAACTCAGTATGGAATTGGAGGATATTGCATGATCATTCGTTCAACTCATACATTTGGGGCCGGCACCGCCGAAACTAATATAACTGCCAAATGGGTTGCCTCAATAGGCGCCGAGAGTGCTATTGAAGACCCGGCTGCACCTGCTGCAACTGCTGGAAACAACGAACCTTCTGGTCATTGCCCTGAACAATTTAGAGCACGTGCAGAAAAATCTAAAGATGAGGGATGGTTTGATAAAATAGTAGGCGGCGTTACTAGTCTTATTCCTCAACCGAATGTTGAGGAGCTTATGGATGATATAGATATCCCAGATGAAGCTGATATAATGGCGGGGTCTCCTTAAATGCCACTAGAATATGCTAAATCAAATGGCGAATCGGCTGCTTCCCTCTTCTTGAAAAGAGTTATGTATCGATTTGATGTTCGCAATTCAACAGAACATCCCAATTTAGTGGATTTTAATTTTGGCGAGAAGTGTTTTTATGGTAGAGTAAATCGAAGGTTTGTGCCAATTTTTTTCACCAATACAGGTTTAAACCTGAAACAATTTAACTCGTCTAACTTATCCGATGGTCCGATGAAAGCAATTAATTTTGTTGTTGATGCTTTTAATGATCTAGCACAACAATTTGAAAAATGTGCCGCTACGGGAAAAATAGACAAGAATGATACTTTTTTGAGCAATCTTAAGATTTATAAAGCTTATACAGATCCGGATCGTACTTACGCAGAGTATCTTAATGTTGTTTATGCTTCATTGATTAATCATTTTAGAAGCAATAATATAAAAGTTCAAAATTTCGATGAATTTATAAAGGAATTTATTCCCTTGATGAATGCAACTGCTAGAAGATTTCCCTTTACACAAACGGCATATACTAAACATAGAATGAATCCAATATTAACATCTGGATTGGCAATAGAAATAGCAGATATGGATCCAGTTAATGATCAAGAAAAAATAGATAGCTTCATTAATAGTAATAATTGGAAGTTTTACGTTAATGCATGTAACTCATATGGTTTCATGGTAGATGAGATGATCCCCTGGCGGCTTGTCGCTGATATCGCATCTAGTCCAATGCTTCAATATGCTGCCGCATACGGTTTCAATACTACAGATCAAATATTGGGTGGCGGATATGGTAATGTACATATTAAATATATTAAAAAATTTCGTTATTTTCTTTTAAATTTGTATAACAGGGTTAAACTAAACAATTTCCTTGTGACAGAAACTTGTGAGGGTAAGCTCATTTCTAGAACTGTTTCCCCAAAAACATATACTAAGAGAGAATTTAATAGAAAATATTCTAAACTATATTTTTTAAACTTGTATTGTCAAATCAGATTTATCGAAGAAGAGTCGATTTTTAAAGAATCTGAAAAAAATACTTTAATTGATGATACATTGGAGCTATATCTAATCAAGGGCCGTCGTGTCGCATTGAATAAATTTGAATTAATTCTTAATAAACCATTTGACTATCGCGGTTCTTTGACGTATAATGTTAGAAGAACAAATCTTATACTGAATAGTTCGGAGTAATATTGATTTTTCAAACGCTTGATGACAAATCAGAATGTGTTGGTATATATGCTGATGGTAGACTTCATTATGAGGGCTTCCCGTCTGATTTAACCAGGACATGGAAATATACGGGATCCATAACGGATTCTAATGTAGAATATGCTTGGTTACGCTGCGGTGGACAGTCGCTGAAACAAGCTTGTCCTGAAGAATTGATTGATGAATGGCGCCGGCTGCAGCGGCGTTTTGAGGCTTATCTGAAATCTTTCAAAATAGGCAAAATTAGCATGAGAGAACATTGTTTCTTTGATCTTGTGCCAAATGATTTTTTAAAGCAGTTTTGTGAAGTAAAGAATCAAATCACAGAATATGTGTTTGAAAACTATGAAAAACCTAAGAATTATGAACACTTGGATAAGGTTCAAAAGTTGCTTTACAAAATTAAATACCGCGATTTGAATATTACTAGCGAGAATAGCAAATCCTTGTTTTATTTGACTCATATGCGGGAGCGAGCACAAAAATTGTTGAAAGGCTCCAAGCACATAGATTATAATTTGTTTGGCACCGTGACTGGTAGATTGGCCACAAACACCGGTTCTTTTCCTATCCTCACAATGATGCGAGAGTTAAGGAAGCTTTTAAAGCCTCACAACGATTGGTTTATTTCGTTGGATTATAATGGAGCGGAGGCACGGACCTTCCTTGCCCTGGCTGGAAAACCACAGCCGCAAGAAGACATCCACGAATGGAATAAAGGAAACATCCTTCGAAAAAAAGATTTGACAAGAGAGGAAATGAAGACTATATTTTTTACATGGTTGTACAGCCCTGAAGATCATGAAGTTCTAAAAGGCACTCTTTATGACAGGAAAGCGGTAATGGAAAAGTATTATATTGATGGAAGGGTAAATACTCCCTTTAAGAGGAGCATAATAGCCGATCAGAGAAAGGCTTTGAATTATCTCGTGCAAAGCACAACAGCCGACTTGGTATTAGACAAAGCAGTCGAGATTGATGAGTTTTTACAAGATAAGAAGTCATTTGTGTCACATATTGTTCACGATGAGATAGTGTTAGACATGGTTGATGATGAACGCGATTTGATTGTAGATATTAGAAAAATGTTTGCTGAAAATAAGCTGGGCAACTATCTTGTTAATTTGAAAGCCGGAAAGAACTATTTTGAGTTAGAGGATCTTAAGATATGATAACTGTTATTGGGCTTGGAAATGCAGCTTCGGCTATCGCAGAAAAGTTTAGTGATATTTCAAATTATAATGTATATTTGATGAATGATAAGATAAAACGCTCATCAAAGTATAAATTTAAGATAAAATCATTTGACAATCCAGAAGAATATGAAAACAATATCCCTAGCGTAAAAAAGTTTTTCAAAGACGTTGACGAACATGTACAGTTTATCGTTGTTGGCTCATCTTATAGTTCAAATTATTCATTGGGAGTTCTTGAACAGCTTAAAGATAAGAGGATAGATATTTTTTATATTAAACCAGATATCGAACTTTTAACAGGCCTGCCTAGGCTTGTAGAAAGTGCAGTATTTGGCGTATTACAAGAATATGCTCGTTCAGGCTTGTTTAACTCTATTGCGATTTTTTCAAATTTAAATTTAGAAAATATTTTACAGAATATACCCGTTAAAGAATATTATGACACATTGAATAATTCTATTTTTTCTACAATTCATTATTTGAATTATTTTGAACATTCTGAGCCTGAAATCGGGCAAGTTTGTCCCCCATCTGATATTAATCGTGTTAGAACCGTTGGAATGTTGGATATGGAAAATCTTGAAGAAAAATGGATTTTTGACCTTGACACCGAAAGAGAGCTATGTTATTATATATGTATAAATGAAAAGAGATTAGAGGAAGAGGGCGGTCTTCATAGAAAGCTTGTAAATATGCTAAAGGAAAAACCAAGAAATGCTTTTAGAAAAATTTCATATGCTATTTATGAAACACCGTTACCACAAGACTTTGGGTTCTGCGTTGCCCACACTAACGTAGTCCAAAAAAACTCTTGACTTGCTTTGTCGAGAGTGTTATAATAGAACAGTAAGGAACGCTTATTGTTTACTCATAAACATCAAAAAAAAAGGAGATAAATTATGGGAATCGACATGGAGCTTATGCGCCGCAAGCTCGCAAATTTGCGCGGTGAAGAACCAAAGAACTCACCCTGGTTTCGGCCAGATGAAGGTGATACGGATATTCGTATCGTTCCAATGAACGATGGAGATCCACTGAAGGAGATGTTCTTTCATTATAATGTAGGAGAGCATCGCGGACTTCTTTGTCCAAAGCGAAACTTTGGCGAACGTTGTTCAATTTGTGAATTCGCTTCTACGTTATGGCGTGAAGGAAGCGATAATAACGATGAGGAAAGCAAGAAGCTGGCAAGATCACTTTTTGTGCGTCAGCGCTACTTCTCTCCCGTTGTTGTAAGAGATCGAGAAGAAGACGGCATCAAGGTCTATGGCTATGGGAAGCAGGCTTATGAACTTCTTCTGGGCTATATCCTCGATCCAGAGTACGGTGATATCACTGACATAAATGAGGGAACTGATATTACTCTTACGTATACTAAGCCTACAAAGGCTGGTGCGTTCCCTCAAACAAATCTCAAGATGCGTCGTAACACATCGCCCCTGTTGTCGGACACGGATGCGATCCCGGCCCTCCTTGATCGTATGCCTGAGTTTGATTCTCTCTTTGAGCGTCTAACACCGGCTCAAATCGACGCAATACTCGATGAACAGCTATCCACTGATAGTTCGGCGGAGAGTCGTTCGTCTGAGACTACTAAGTATAACGACACAAACAATAGTGTCGATAAGGCTTTTAACGAGCTAATGACTGGTAAGTAGTTGAGATTTGTCCCGCAGGGAGGCATGGGGAACAGATGCCTCACATTTTTTAAGAGATGATCATGAATGATTGGTGCAAAGCGCTTTCAAAGAAGTGCTGTGGCGGCTATTATAGTTCTACACCTTGTAGGGCAAAAAGTTGTAATCCGAAACATGATTATTGCAAAGAACATAAAAAGATTTTAAAATTGAAGGAGGGAATATGAGCGCAACAGATTTATCGAACCGCGACAATTGGCAAAAAGGCGCTCGTATTATTGGTGATGCCGGCGAGAACGATCTAGCATATTATTTGGCTAGCGTTTTACCGGCGCATTATGAGGTTATTATAAGGCCGCCAAAGCTAGTTGTTTATGAAAGCAAAAGAGGGATCGTGCTCGATATTTTGATTATCAATACACTTACAGGCGCGCAGCTATACATTGAAAAGAAAACAGGCAATAATGGCGGCAATGCTCATGAGCGTGTATATAAGTTTCTTTCAAGGCCTTTGAAAAGGTTGGTTCGCGAAAAATATAATACCGTGAAGGAACCATTCTTTCTTGTCTTTTCTGGAGATACTTTTCAGAGAGCAAAATATATAAATGAACTTTCTCTTTTGCTTGAGGGAGAAAACTATGCCATTATGGATCCTGAGTTTAGTAATATTGAACAGATTGCAAATCAGATTATGGAGATCGTATGAAACCGCTATTCATGTGGGCTGGTGGCAAAACACGCCTACTTAAGAAGTATAAAGAAAAAGGCGTGTTGCCTGAGACTTTTGATAGCTACATCGAACCATTTCTCGGCGCTGGTGCCATGTTTGTTTGGGCATACAGCAAGAACCCGAATGCCAAATTTTACCTGAACGATAGCAACCAATTCATTATGAATATTTATACCGCAATCAAAAACGATGTTGATAACTTTATGTCAATAATGGATGATTATTCGTCTGCATATATTCCACTAGACAAGGAGGATCGTAAGGTGTTTTATTATGATTTACGCACAGAGCACGCTTTTGATTATTCTAAATGGTCAAAAACAGAAGAAGCTGCAGCCTTGTATTTTTTGATGAAAACGGGGTTTAACGGCATCTGGCAAATTAATAAAAATACAAATAATCGCTTTGGAACGCCCTCTGGGTTGTTAAATCAAAAAACACAAGTTTATGATAAGAAAAACGTGAGAGAGTGGAATGAAGCATTGCAGAAATGTACTTTGAGCGCCAAGGACTTTGGTGACACATTGACACACGCCGACAATAATACATACGCATTTCTTGATCCGCCATATCGAGGCTCTTTTACTCAATATGGTGTTGATTTTGATGACGAGATTCAAGAAAGGGTAATTAATTTTTTAAACGACTTGACTTCAATCGGAGCACATGTTATGATGTCTAATAGAGATGTTGGAGATAACTTTTTTGAAGATAGGATTGGCAGTAATGATATTATCTACTTTGATGTCACTTATACTGCTGGCAGAAGAAAGAAGAATAAAGATGGAACTCATAGCGCCAAAAAGGCTAGAGAAATTTTAATGATAGGAAGGAAATAAAAAACATGAAAAACACAAACACTCAAACAGAAGATAACTCCCCCCACGAGTCTGTAG